>Ga0157363_1006544_pt1 | contig 10967 bp, 5 predicted proteins | sample AttsexASBM1_FD_111477 | JGI IMG/M metagenome (GOLD analysis project Ga0157363, IMG submission 111477) | Fungus gardens microbial communities from leaf cutter ant in Ribeirão Preto, State of São Paulo, Brazil - Atta sexdens ASBM1 | ecosystem: Host-associated > Fungi > Mycelium > Unclassified ...
AATACAAATATATAAATATATATATATATATAAAAAAATATATATATATATATATATATATATATATATATATATATATATATATATATATATATATATATATATATATATATATATATATATATATATACATATACATATACACATAGGATTTCTCATATATATATGTCAATATTTCAGTGGATGACTTCACATACTAAAGTAAAAAATGAAGTCTTACTATATCTTAATTTTCAAGTTATAAATGATTAAAGAAATTGTTCAAAGTATTCGCCTCAACAGATGTTACACATCTCAGCACGTCTTGATCTTATCTAATGTTAAATAATATCCATCAATACAATGTAGTAACGTGTGTTGAAACATGATGCAGACATTTCAAACGTTTTCTATAATCATCTGTAACTCGAAAATTAAAGTATATATATATATATAGGACATATGATGTTCATATGACATTTTTTTTAAGTATAATTTCATCTCCTAAAATATTAATATGCATTTATAAAATATATTCTGTATAAACATTAGGCTGACCAAAAACTTGATTCATTTATTTCTTTTCTTTATTTGACATAAAAATATAAAAGGAAAAACAGGAAAAGTCTTAATAAATCTATATTTTTTTCTTTATAACTATAGATTTTTTCTTTTATATATATCTGAAAGTGTGAAGATATGTAGTAATTGATCTCTATATTCTATAAAATTACAAAATTATAACTCCATAAATTGTGTTAATTATATTGATGAAAGTAAAAAAATTTGCACCTTTTTTTATATACTTATCTATAATTTAACAAATCATCAATATATAACAATTAAATATTTTCATTAATAATTTGAGAAATTAAATGGTAATGGGAGTATATTTGAAAATTATATACTAATGAATATAAAGTTAAATATTAATTGCTAAACACCAGTAAGTATACTTTCAAATTTTCATTATGCTTATAATTTTCATTATGCAAGCACTATTGACTCTATAATATCATCGGTAATTTTATACAAACATCAATTATTTTTTAACTTTACAATATTACAATATTATAAATTCATCAAAATTCATCTCTTTTCTTTCTTGTTCCGAAATAATTTTCCTATTTTCTTTTTAATTCTTTCTTTTCTAAAAAATATTTAATCTCTTATTTACAGATTAAATATTTTTTTTATTTGGAATAAAAAAGAATATACGAAAATTATTCCGGAACAAAAAAGAAAAGAAATGAACTTTAATATATTCACATAATTTCATATAGAATTGTTTAATAAGAGAGTCACACAGAATAAGATTATTTTATTAAGAATTATATAAAAGAAAAATTAGAATTGTTTGAATAGCTCTATATAGAAAACAATTCTCTTGTAATCAACCTAATACATTTACATTATTATTGTATCCAATATATTTTTATTAAATCCTAACACTTTTTCTGTTTAATTAATAATGTATTTTTTCCAAGTAAGTGATTAATTATAAGATTTATACATATTTCTTGTAAAGAGAAAGTGCAAAAGAGAGCGCGTATAAATCAAACAAATATTATATAAAATTAGTGGAATCGGAAGATCGCGAGAAAGACCGACTGTCTTCATTATATTGTCATCATTATACTCTGTCCACTGTATTTGGTTTGGTACAAATATTACATCAAAATGCACTCTCTTACCCGTGCGATTCTACAAATGCAAAAATGCGAACGCAAAATCACGCACATATAATACAAGTACTCTGCAATTTTCATTTCCTTCTCTCTTTCTACTCACTATCTCTATCTTTTTCTCTTTTTCTCTTTAGCATGCGGTATTTTTCTCTCACTTGCACTGTATTACTTTTATTCACTTATACTCTTTTCAAAACACACACATGTTCTCTCTCACATGCACGCTCACTTAGAATACGTTTGGAAATACTACCCGAATAGTCCGATGTATGTCATTTTATCTTTGTTTAACATAGGATGAACAATGAGAATAAAATAATACATAGGATCACTCGAGATATGATATTTCCGAATGTAGTCTCACTTACTCATTACTCGTCACTTACTCATTACTCGTCACTTACTCATTTACTTTCATCCCCTCCTCTCCCTCTCTCTCTCTCTCTCTCTCTCTCTCTCTCGCTCTCTCTCTCTCTCTCTCTCGCCAATTTGATTGGATACACCTGTGCATACTGATGCAATATAAAGCCTGTTACACACTAATTTATTTAAGTAAAAATAAGAACCTTGATGAATAATATGAGCAATCTGTATTTCTATATTTTTCATAGAATTTTAAATGGATGTTAACATTTTAACTTCATCTATTTCAGAATTAATAAATTTACAATAAACAAAATTTTTAAACATAATCAATAAATTTTTAAGTATACAGTTAAGATATTTAATAATAAAGTTTTTTCAAAATAAGTAAAAATTGTTTAAGATGGCATTAATAAATACAGAAATATTCAAGTTTATATCATTTTTAATAGGTCCCAACTTTTGCCTTAATTAATGACATTACTTTATCTAAATTATAATACGCATAGCAAAGAGAGCCGGTGCAAATCAAATGAATATGCAATACAATATTTCATCAAGTATAATAATCATTATTTATTGTAAATATATACAATATTTGTAAACATATTGCAGTTTTTATTATTTTTTATGTAAGTTATTTCATTTTATTATTTTGTGATAATATCAAAATAAATCAAGAAAATATATGACTATGTAGAGCATTTCTATCTTACTTGTCATTAAAAAATACTTCTTGTATCTAGCAGTTAAAAGAATCAATATAATTGTAATATAATGAATATAATGGAAATTATTTTAAAAAATGTGAGTAATTATTATTGATTAATAAAATATCGATATAATAAGACTTTTACGTAAGTTGCTTCAAGATATCATAATTTATTCAATTAAACAATGCGACAACTTATGCTAAGAGTATCTTTCTTGTCCAAACACACTAAATTATTCATTGCATATAATCTCAGTAATTATGCTTTTATACCAAATTGTGTAAAAATTTATGCATAAATTTACATCGTCTATATTTAAACCCTTATGTAAGTTTGTGTACATGTATGTCTTTAGATATTTTGTGTATAAGCTTTTAGTGTACATCAGAGCACGTATTAACTAATGTGTATTCAATCGAATTCGGTACTTCTTCCATTCACACTTACTCTTTCCCCCTTTATATACCTATCTTTTCCATTCTCTCTCAAGCACAAACTCTTTCTAAAATTTCTCGGAAGCAGCGGAGCGGACAGATTTTACGGGGCAATCATATCGGCCATTTTTCCATCATCCTTAATATTTCCATCTTCTGAAGTAATAATAGTAACTTCCAGTTGATTCATAAAATGATTCAATCAAATTATATATATAGGGAAGAAAAAATTAGGAGTGATGTAGTGCTGATGTGGTAGTCGCGTAGCAGTTCAAGTATATAACTGGAGGGTTGGAGTGGTTTGGAAAGGGGCCTAAATGGTTCATTCGCGTTATCAGAGGACTGTTATATTATTCAAGGTCAACGGGGGCTCGGGGCGGGCGGGCTCGGCCGGGGGTCGGGCTCGCTCACTATGCTGTGTGGTAGACCGGGCAGTCCGGCGGTGGGGGGGGCCCCGGCCGCGGGACCGCCGCCGCCGGGCCCGCCGGCGGCGGCCGCACCCACCACGCCTGCGGCGGACGGGGGTCCGCCGCCACCGACCGCGGCAGAGGGGCCCTGCGGCCCTGCGGGCCCGCCGCCCGTACCTCCCGCGCCGCCGGCCCCGCCGCCCGCGGCCCCCGCCACCGTTACGGCGGACGAGGATGAGGAGTTGGGCCCGCCGATCCCGCCGCCCCCGCCCCCACCACCACCGGCCCCGCCGCCGCCACCTCCGCCACCGCCACCACCGCCACCGCCGCCGACGACGGAGTGCCCACCGCCGGCACCGGGAACCGGGGGTGGGGGCGCAGTATCGTGAGGAGTCGTCGAATGCGCCGTCTGTTGTACCGGCAGCGCCCCAGCATAGTATCCGCCGTTGATGCCCTCAGGGTAACTGCTGAAGAAAAGAGAAAGCGAAAAACAACATCATGGGCGAGACCTCGAAAATTTCGCGCGCCACTTTTTTCGATACTTATTTAGTAGAGTAGCTTTTATTGTAGTGTGTAGAGTAGCTTCCAATTTTCTTTTTCTGTGACTCTGTGTGTGATTTCATTACTAGGTGGCGTTTCTAGGTGTGCTCTAGGTAGAGTAGCAATCGTTCCTCGCCAATGAAAAACAGGAACGTGAGAACACACACACAGGTCATCAAGATTCCCAAGAACGGAATTATCTTTTTCTTTGTCTCTCTTTTTTTCGTTCGTTTTCTATGTAAGTCTCGTCTCTAAGCGCTTAGTCTTTACACTCTATACACACACGCATCGATAGATTTTGTCACGCTCGACTTTCACGATCGCTTTCAGACTTTCACTCGGAAGAGAAGAGAAGTTAACATCTGCTCGAAAAGCCGTTTCTGCAAAAATTACCAGAGATACAGTGTTACTCATCACGAAATTGATCCAATGATATTTTAAGAATGTTCCATTATAATTTTATTTAAGACTCCTGGCTCCTTTTTATTACTATCGTCATTTTGAATTATCTTCCTAAACGTTTGAAAGCTTATTTCTCTGTTTATTATTTTTTATATAATTCTTATTACAAAAAACAAATTTTTTCTATATTCTATAGAAAAATTTCTTACTTTATTAACATTCTCATTATTTTTCTTAATTCCTTTTATCTTTTTTTTTAATTTTTGTTATTTTATATAAACTTTGATCAGATAGAGAATATGATTTTCGAATAAATAAAACTTTTTTTAAACTTATTTTATATCCTTCTTTCTTTTAATAAAAATTTTATGTTTACAAGTTTTTCATGATTATAATTTCATAGTTTTATAATAATAATAATAAAATCGTATTAGCAATTTTAATTTTAATTGTCAATTTATGTCATTCCTTTTTCAAAATTAACAGTATACTTAAATATACAGAATATTTTGTCAAAAAATAAACTTTATCAGCGTATTCAAATGATCATTTCAAACAGCAGTTCATGTACTACATGAATCGAGAGATTCAGTTTCATTCTTATAAGATATGTATTTTATTTGTATAAGATTCCATAATGAAAGTTCTTTGATTTCCATGTAATAATCATCCGATTCAGCATAATCAATACATTACCATTTAGTAGAATATCATACTTATTAGAATATTCTCCCTTTTATAGATGATTTAAATTTTTCATTACGGTGTTGTAACACTGTGAATGAGACATTTTACTGACATTTTTAGAGTGTTGTGACTGTAATTGCAACGTTTCATTAGTAAATCAAGTGATTACATAGAAATCGGACAGTTTTCATTATGGACCTTGTTTAACAAAGTTCTTATTTCTTGGGAATAAAGTCGAATCGATCCATGATATATGTGAACTCTTTTGCTTAAAATACGCTAATAAATCCAAACACGCTAATAAAAATTGTCAGCTTAATGACGAAACATCATCCTGTATATATATATATATTATTTCCTTACTTCAAACATAACACAACAAAAAATTTAAATTTTCCAGAAAAAAAGAAAGATTATTTTTCAACTTGACAGAAAATTTGTGACTAACAATATCGCGAAAAAAATATGTTTGTAACATGATCAAGTGTCATTTTCATTTTATAGTTCTTAAAAATCCATTCTTTTTAAGTTGTGAAGATGTTTTTTGAATCACCCTTTTTAAATTATAAAGATGTTGAAGATTTTCAAAAAATTAAGTTAGAAAATTAGGTTCACTTGACATGTCATTCATAGTAATAACTCAAGGACTATGTTTTTAAGTTATGCCATTTTTTAAAGAAATGATATGTGTGTGCGTGCACACGCGTGCGTGCCTAAACAAAGCTGGGTATACACTTATGAACGAACACATAACGAAAAAACAGCGAATTCAAATGTTCATTATCATTTAACAAATATATACGTCTAAGCGAATGATGCGATACATCAAAAACAATTCGTGCACCATTCGTGCGCGATATGAACGTGCAAAGGATGTAAGCAACATCCGCTGTTCGCTTCTTAAACGAATAATTATTTCCAGAGCAACTTAACCCTATCCTTAATCAAATTGTATGTTGTAAAGTATTAAAAAAATACCTATAAATTAAGAAAAGAATTGTCTCTAAATATTAACTAATTACTTTTTTTTACGTTCAAATGTCACACCTCAAATTACTACATGCGAATACCGAATTATATCAAATCTGATCAAATTCTCGTGTTCGATACTTGTTCGACTACAGAAAGAAAGAATGAACGACCTGCAAATACGAACGTGAATATCCAAACGTTCGCTTTCGATGTTTGTTCGTAGATATATACCCAGCTTAATAATAATTCGTAAAATGTTAGATAAGTAGAAAAATTTTCGCTCTCTTCAGTCAATCTTATTATAATGCTTTTAACTCAATATAAAATATTTAATTTTACGAGTAATATTATATATATGTAATTACATATATAATAACATATTTAATATTACATATATGTATTACATATATAATATATCCAACTTATATATTTTTCCATAAAACTTGTACTATTTTATTAAAATTTGGGAAGATTAAAATAGACTATCAGAAGCGACAACAAAAAGAGTGTATACACCTAGCAAATGAACACTGAACGAACAGTGAACGCAAAACTTAATTTTATTTATTATATAAAAGTCGAACAAATTTAATTGCTATGCAACGAACATCGAATCTGTTTAAATGCTTAGTATTCAGTGCAATAAAAAAATAATAAACTGGTTACAAACACAAACACAAATGTCCGAACATTCGCGTTCGTTCGTTTGGTAGGTGTATACGCGACTTTATACAAACTTTTCTCCTATGCAAAAATGTATAACACATACAAACACACACATACACACTTCCACAAATCCGCATTCATTCCACTTCATTCAATTGATATGTACACACATAGATGTATTTATCTATGGATCTAAATACATATTCACATTTACACTCATCCATTAATCCACAAATACGTTCACGCACATCCATTCGCTGATCACACATGTGAACATGTGCATGCACACACGTTATATACGCGTGCGCACACGTATATATATCAACATAATAATCAAAGTAAATTAGTTTTTTTTGTATTTGTATTAGGGAATATAAATTGACAGATGAAAAAAATTGATACAAACTTTTTTTAATTATCTGCATCATGAATCTAAGAATATCTAAACATATCCCATATCTACAGTGAAAATGAACTTTATGAGTTAATCAAAGATATATAGTTATCTCTATTGATTGCAAAATAGAAAAAAAACTAATTTATTTTAATATAAAAGATGTTACATGATGTACTGTACAAACTAAAAGAATATGTTTCTAATAAATAAGTTGAAGTAGAAATTGTCCTATAAACATGAGTCTAATTATAGGTATCCTATAATTTTTAAACAAAAACATCGTTAATTTGACGTTTTCGAAAATTTTTTCCGAAAATGTCATCTTTCCAAGATAGTCCAGTCGACCTTTTTATGACATTCTGTAGAGGAAAGCCCCCTATTATGAGAGAGGCGTCTAATATAAGATAGCGATGTTTCTGCTAAATTAATAAATTCTATCTGTTGATTCCACCATGAATTTATTACTCTAGGTTGAAAACTATTTAATGGAAAATGCATTATTAATCGTGCCTATAGTCGTTGTAAAAAAAGACTTTAGATTTGAATGTCTTCAAGTTTTATTGAGATGAGTCTTTAAACTTTGTTTATTATTTAATAAAAAGTAAATATTTGACAATAAATTCTTTATGTAATGATAGAGTAAGATCGTATTAATAAATACAAAAGAGATATGTTGAATTACTTAATACAGAAGTTAGATTTGATCTATCTTACGATAAAACCGTAAGGCGTGGAATTCATAATATGAAATACTCAGGGTACTTCTAATACGAAGTAACCTAGGCTGTTATGTCCGAGTGACAATCGTTGCTGAAATATGAATGTTATTGTATCGTCATAAAAAGGATAACCGAAATGAACATCGAATGCCTATTTCTGCGATGCTTAGTTCCAACTGAAGACGAGTCCTGGATACAATACATCCAGGACTCATTTTGCGCACATATTGGCTGTATTTGTTTGCATTTTAGAAATATTAAATAAAGTTTTTTAATTACAATACTGACGTATTTTTTTTTGCCTTATTAAATTTGCCAGAGGTATCTCATATTACGAGCACGATTTTTTTACTTTAAGATTTATTCACTTTTTACATTTCTTTAATTTTAAAATTTAATTCAAATTTCTCTTTTTAGAAAAAATAGTATTTGAATTAAATTTTACATAAGTATTTTAAAGCTTATTAAATTCCCTTTAAAATGACTTATTAATTTTTTTTTCTGCCCTCTTCCAGTATTTACATACTTCCAGTACGTACAAAATGAACTTGGTATCTCATAATAGAGATTTCCTCTTATATACACACGAGGGAGAATCAAAAAGTAATTTCAATGTTATATATTAAACTAAGAGGTATACAAGATGTATTTTGAACTAGATTAGTTTTCTTTTCTATATATTGAAAGCTTCGTAACTAAACCGAAGTGTCCCGTTACATTAACTTACAAATTGTTCAACTATTGTCTGTAGACAAGTATTGTTAGTAAAAATAAAGAAAGAGATAACAAAAATATAATAAATGTGAATTTACTTTCGGTATTTTTTTAACATTTATTTTCAATAAGAAAATTCTGTATCTTCATCATAACTCTCATTTGAACTAGAACTTATAAAGACTGTCTCGAGTATCATCACTTTATTTCTATTTAATTTTTTATATTATATATTTATAAAAAAAAATAAAGCAAGCTTATCAGCTGCAAGTTATTGACTTTATTAAGGGTACATTCAAATTAGAAGCGTCAAACCAAGCATATAAATATTTTTTACATCACTGCCCATATTGTCTCGGTGATTGCTGCTTGCTGCTTTGACGCTTCTAATCTAAATCCTTACTGGTTATATACGAGTTATAACGGGCAATGGATTCATTTCTTTTTATGGGGGGAGGGGGGGGAGCAACATCCAGAAAAAAATAAGCTAAACTAATCCAGTTCGGAATACATCAACAAATTAATATTATTTTATTTTTCTACATAACTCTTCTGCCAATTAACACAGTGTCTCACGCCATTCTTAGCGCCGAAACAATACCATGTCTCCAGATATCACGTATCTGTCTACATGTTTTACGATCCCTACAGAGAAGAACATTTTAAATTGTTTTTGCAGCTACGAACGTACTGCTTCTTTGAATAAGAATGCAGAATCACAGCTAATGCTTTTTTCTTCGGCTCTCAGAAAGAGTAACCTGGTAATTTTCTTTAATGAGGACATTGATGCGATCATTGATTGATTCTGTATACGAGATATGGACACGTAATCCGAGAGAGATTCATCAAACATATTTGTTCTATCGGTTAAAAATTTTTCTATCCATTTGTACACATGTTTTGACTCATACATTTGTCTTCACGAAGTAAAATAAATATATTGCACAATTATTCTATGATGAATTTGAACGGATTGCACACCCTCAGTTCATAAAAATCTAATCATACTTCGTTGTTCAAAGCATTCAAACAATTAAGCGGACATATTTACATATTAAAAAATGCTATGTAATTAACGTAAGTTCAAAAGATTCTCGACTATATTAGTCTTGTAACTAAAGGTCACATGCTCCTCCAAACCTCATTTATGAATCTGCCCGTAACTCTGCTTGCATATGTAATAAGAATATTGATCTTACTTTTTGATTCGCCTATAAATATAGGAATGATATATAATATGATGGACTAAATTGGATTGAGCAATCGCATCATAAAGAATATATTAAAATTATTTTTTATTTTTTCACATGTATCATTAGGTTTGTTCGCATCGCATGCCTCAATATGCTCCGACATGCTCCTACCATAGCTCCTATTCATTCCAACGTTGAAATAAGTAGCTATGCTAGAAGCATGTTGAAGCATATTGGAGCATGCGACGCAATAAACCTATTAATACACTGTATTAATTCAATTCGAATATTAACCTTTCTACATTAAACTGTTCATAGCTCCACAGATAAAAATCTGAAGATGTGAGATCCAGTGATAACCAAGCAAGATAGATAATCATTCAAATTAGATTTCAAATTAGACCCATGTTTATTCTTTATTTCAATTTACATCAGAAACGTGCTTCTTCAGTTTGTAATGTTATGTAACACGTTGTATAATGTGCGAGGAACGAAATTTATATCATTTTTCTAATATCATAACTTAACATAGCATTGTAGCGAGGGGCCAGGAGCCTTAATATAATAAGAAGGAGGGAGAAGAGAGCAGGCACATGTATAAAAACAAATTTTCATAGCTCGCGTTATCAGAAAAAATATAAATGATACATTTTTAGCACATTCAAGCTTATAGTATCTCAGAAAGGTACAAATAACATTTCTAAAATATATGATATATATTTATAGATTTTTTGCATGAATTTGATCAATTTCGTGACAGACACTGTATCCCTTTTCCCCCGGTGGTATGCAATCAAAGAAAAAAGAAGAGAGAGGAATGTAAATATAATATATGCGTCCATATGTAACTGTGTATGTATATTTATATATAAATAATATATATATATATATATATATATATATATATAACATATATATATGTAATACATATAATATATATATATGTATATATACATACACGTATGTATGTATGTATGTATGCATGTATGCATGTATGCATGTATGCATGTATGCATGTATGCATGTATGCATGTATGCATGTATGCATGTATGCATGTATGTATGTATGTATGTATGTATGTATGTATGTATG
>Ga0157363_1006546_pt1 | contig 10967 bp, 1 predicted proteins | sample AttsexASBM1_FD_111477 | JGI IMG/M metagenome (GOLD analysis project Ga0157363, IMG submission 111477) | Fungus gardens microbial communities from leaf cutter ant in Ribeirão Preto, State of São Paulo, Brazil - Atta sexdens ASBM1 | ecosystem: Host-associated > Fungi > Mycelium > Unclassified ...
AATTAAATGTAAATAAAAATTGTAGGTGGGGAAAGAGAATTTTATTTTACTAGTTTATTCCTTTCATTTCTATCGTTGAATAATTTATTTACTGTTATATATGAATGTTTAAAAACTCAATTACTTTAATATTTCTCTGCCGTAATGTCTGCGTTGCCTAATTTTTATTTCTGAATCCAAATTTCTTTTGCTTATATTAGACCGACTTTGCAACCGTAAATACAGGCGTGCACGCATGTGTATTCCGTAATGAAAACAGTGCTAGTTTCGCATTTTACGTTCTGCAAAGAGAGATAAGCTTACGATACTTACCCACAGCTCACGACGCAGCGTTCGCTTTTATATCTCCCAGGCGGTGCATCCTGGCGCGTCCCGGAGATCGCTGAGACTCGCGTCAGGAACGAATGAACTTCCGGAAACGGAGATTCGCGAGGTAGCCCCCCTCCCCCCTCCTCACTTGCATGGGTGTCGAGAAGCTATGACCCCGCTGATGTATAATACCTTCGTGCACTTTCATCCGAGGAAAGGAAATTCGATTAAATTATATAACCGCCCTGGATGAAAATTTAACGAGACCAGACACAAGACAAACACATCGTAAAACAACACCGTAATTTGAATTAACTAAAAATTTCTCTGAGAAATAAAGAGACTTTGATAAAATAATTCTATTGTCGATTGAAATTCCTTGTAACAAAATGTGTCGAGTTTAATTGGAATTACTTTAGCCTTACAGAATTTTTAATCTCTAATAAAAATTGAAATTATTTCGTTATAACATTTCTTACGGCTGATGGTTCATGGTATTGATGGAAAATGTAAAATGAAGTGAGCGCCGGAAACATTTTTCACACTTTCTTCCTAAGGATAAAATCCTGCAAGCGTTCATGCGCGCATAAAAAGCGCCACGTGAGAAATTCAACGCTGAGACGCTTCCTGCGCTTGTTCCGTTTAGCATCCGTCCGCCCGTAGAAATATTAATATCGGTGACAAATCATTAAACTTCTGGTGTTTATTCGCCGTCTAAGTTTTTATACTCAGAATAAATAAATTGCCTGCGAAACTTATAATCGAATTTTTAATTAATTATTCAACTTTGTAATGAATATTGAATTTAAGTAAAAGATACTTTCCTCGATAATTATGTACAGTTATAAAATTTCAATTTATATTTTTTATTTTTTTTTTTCAGCATATTTCATAAAAGGCTTAATGAATGTAAATAAATAAACACATAGAAGGAATTATATTAATTTAAAGGATTTAATATCAACATGTTTTTTGTTTTAATTTTAAATAAAATTTATTTTAATTAAAAAATAGACAGATTGGGAAAAAATAAGGAAGATTACAATTATAATTTTTTATTAAGAATTTATCTATATATATATGTATATATATATATACAAATTCTGTAAATAATTTTTAATTTATTCGCGTTCCTCCAGAAACTGCAAATTAAATATAGTCATTCCCATATTCATATTTCATTAAATATTTAGTATATAAGCTGTTCTTTTAGCGTGCGTTAACGCCGAGAGATTTCTCTTTACAAAATTGCAACAAACTTCGACTATTTCATTTTCAACCATATTTCGACATTTATTCACATAGTCGAAGAGATGTTGATTTCTACATAGCGGATCTCGTTAAGTTGTAAACGTGCTATCTACTATATCTCTACCTTGTGCAACGTTATGCGAAATGTAACCGACATAATCGTGGATTAAGGATGATTCAGTTTTATTCAGCCGCTAACACACACGCGCAAGGGCACTCATCTCGTATTTAGCTGCACATTCGCCATGGAAAATCGCACGCCGCGGATGCGTATTTTGTCATGCGGAAATCGCTCGTTTCCGACCTTTTCGGAATTCCTATCATTTGCATCCGATTACTCGATCCTGCGTTACACGGAAATCCGATTTATCGTCGCAGGACTTGACGGTGTGCCTCGCCGATTTTGCCGGCAGCGCTGCCGGTTCACAGAATCTAATGGCAAGTATCCCGGAAAATACGAGAGTGAAACATGAAACCGGAAAATATTCGAAAAAGCGGTCTCATTTCTGATGCGTTTCGAATCTGTAAATGTATCATACATTTTCATCCCTCAATTACACAAATCTGGAAAATAGCCGGAAAAGCTCCATATTAACTGATTTTTTTATCAAAATATGTTCATTTTTTAACAAATAATTCAGTAAAATTTTATAAATGTTATAATTATTCGCTAGATATCCTGTGTGTTTGACGTTACCTTTTCACGACACTCAGAGTTTTACATTCCACATTATGACAATCAGAATTATACGCAATGCGATTTCGATATTTTAAAAAATTAGTGCGCGCCAAAAAATAAAAAAAATTTTAAATTTAAAAATTTCACAAAAAAAAAAAAAAAAAAAGCAAATATAACAAGGCAAAAATTTTACAAACACAATATATTTTTACGCGTGTATAAAAATATATTAAGTTGAATAATGTTTGAATTAAATATTATAAATGTTCTAGAAAATGTACAGCAATATATCAGATAACAGCAAATAAAAAATTTTTCTGTACATTTCCTGTGTGTATAAGATTAATTATATTTTAATTTTTTATACATTAATTTTTTATATTTTTGATAAAAATAACATTCAAAAGTTCGAAATAAAACTGTAAAACATTATAAAGTGACAAGTCTCGAAATGTTCTGTTTAAACTTACAATTCCAAGCAGAAGCAGAAAACTCACATTCTGAAAAATATCGAGGGAAAAGTTTAATTTTATTGGAAACTACTCTTTAGGATTTACCGATAGGTTTTCGATGCGACCTGTATTTCTACTTAAAAACCAACGAACCCAAGGCGTTTTACTCTTCTTTATCCAAAGCTCGGGAAATTTTCACGAAATTTCCTCGCCCTTCCTCCCCCCCCCCCCCAAGTCGAGTAGCAGTATTATCTTGAAGAGCACACATCTTGATTAATCGAAAGATTTTAAATGGAGTTATCGAACTTTCATCGTTTCAATGGGATATCATCGGACGAAACGGATCTTACACTCGAAGTGGAGCTTTATAATCTCTTCACTACAATTTTCATAGCAATTTTTGGCTCTTTATTCTCTTTCGAGTACTTGCATCCTAAGTTACAATATCGAAAATGATTGGAACCTTTAATGGTCGTTTTATCTGCGAAGCTGAGTAATTTTGTTGTATTAAGATTTCAATTCTGCCTTATTCTCTCCGAGCTTCACTGTATTTTTAACGTGAACCAACTTCGAAGAAACGAAATAGCGATCAAATATAAATCATAGTAATTATAAATGAATGTGTTTCGAACTTGTTTTATGATTGTTGTAATCCTAATTTAAATCGTTGAAACGCTTCATGAATCATTGAGAAATACAAATATATATTTCCAAATGCATATAAAATATATCTAAAATATTTCATAATTTTGAATTCATACAAATCGGATTTAAATTCGCCATTTTACGTCCAACCAGATTTAAATTCGTCCAACCAAATTTAAATTTAAATGAATTGTATATATAAATTTATATGTTAATTAAATATATTAATTTCAATTTTCATTGAAAATACAATAGTATAAAATATGGAAAATGTGTTTACGGTTCTGTATAAATATAGTAATAAATATAGTAATAAAAAGAAAGTATCTTCAAAATTTTGTTTCTTAAAAACAATTTTTAAAGACTTTCATTTTGAAAGTGTCAACTTCTGATTTACATGCAAATTTGTATAAAAAATTCTATAATATCGTTATATAATCATTATATAACATTTACTTTTTTATATGATATTTTATATCATTTTGCCTATAATAATTTTACAATAATAATGTTATAGAAAATAATTAAACTAAATGTATCTAATCGATCAAGTTAATTGCATGAAAGAGATGAGATTGATAATGAATAATTAAATAATTTAATGATAGAGGATAAAGGCTTAAATGTTTATTTAACGGTTATATAATCAAATTTCACATGATTATTTTCACTGCGAAGCGATAACAAAAAGAACTCTATCAAAATAGTTCGCTCCCGACTTATAAAGAACCGAATTATGTAAAAGCTGTCTTTTGCATCAAAGAAAATTTCATTATCGGAAACTTCTTTGAATGTACGTTGTCTGCATATTTCTATGCTCGTTGCCATCAAGCCTGTCTTGACATGAAAAGTGATGTGTATACCTACATGCGAATAATATCGATTAAAGTGTCAATCACTTTATTCGAATGACCAACAATGTTTATCACACCTGCCGAATATTAAATGTAAAAAGAATTCAGATTAAGCGATTATTTTCGCGCGATAAATTAAAGAATAATTAAAGTGAGCAGATTTATAGATATACAATATCATAATATTAAATTAAATAATTATGAAATGAAATCAATTTTTATTCATTATGTATTTTTTATTTGTTCTTATATGTAGATATCGAAACGAGAAAAATATCTTTTTAAAGTCACGCTAAAATTTCTTAAGGTTTTGCACTCAAAAGGATCATAATAATTAAAACGATATTAATTAATCTTCTTTAAACTGTCTAATCAATGTTAAATTAATTCTTAAGAAAAACCCGACTGCGCCAATTACTTAAAGGATCCGTCACTAAAGTTTTATGATAAAATCTTCCAGAAGAGTCTATAAAAAAATCTTAAAGATTCTAAAACAGCAAAAGCTTAAACATCTCGCAAGCTTTAAATAAAATGTTGAAACCTTTCACTAGCATTTAATTAAAAGTTTTGCAGCAATTACCTCGTGGTGCATTCAACCGAACTCTTTTAATGCGGTCGACGCGATTATGACAGGAAATAGAAACAAAAATAAGGCTCTGAGAAATTAAGAGAATTAATGGTTTCTCCAAGAGACCCCCCCCCCTTTTTTTTGAAACGTTCAGATGTTCCTCTTGTTTCTCTCGTGAAAGCGGAGCAAATCCTCGAAGCGCGTCATTCAATGGCGACGTATTGTGCGAGGAAAATCTCCTTTCCCTCAGCAAAAGCAATTTCAAAGGACAACGCTCCGGGGGATAACGAAATAGAATTTACGAAAACGCAAAGCTGCGATCACGGTACAATCGAAATCATTAACGACTGGGAAAACAATCCATTCGCGGATTCCCCGCGAGGTGCGTGTGTTTTATTAATGGGAAAATATCTATGACGAACGCTTTAATGCGAATCCCGAACACGCACGGCTATACATACAATTTGAATGCGTTTGCTGCTAATAACAAAACTTACTTCGTTATTTTTTACAGCTTGCTATTCGTTAAATAAACACATTCGATTATTCCACTACGAGCGGCGCTGACTGAAAGCCGATTATTTATCGCTTAATCGATCGGCAGTACATTACTTTTCGTTATTCTGTACATTCCTGAACATTTCTCTGTATTTTCTGCTGTGTTTTCACTTTTATCGAATTTTTATGTGATGTATTTCATACTCTGATGGTAGTATAATACTTGGAAAAGCTGCTATTTTTATTTCTTTATTAAGAAATGTATAGCTAAAAAAGCTTTCTCTATCACAGACGTTTCAATCAAAACATAATTGAATTTTTAGCAATCGACTTCTTTACAATTACTAGAATTTTTATGTATGACATCATTCTACGAATTAAAAAAAATCTCAAGCACATATTAAAATTGATTGTATTCCTAAAATGTATAAAATTTTGATACTTCGATTTTTCAGTGATATAATATTATAAAAAGTCAACATATAATGACAAAAAGCCGTAAAGAAATTTTATTTCATGATTTTCAATTGTCTTCGTGTGTGTATAATAAAGTATTATTTCAAAACTTTTAAAACAAATGCAAATGAAAAGATTATAATCTCGTATGTCGAACATAAATATTTATCAGCACCATATCAGATATAAATAATTGTCTTTTCATTCGTAATCATTATTTCATTTCAATAATTAGTATTAATATTATATTGTAATATTAATATTATAATCTAATCGTTTGTACATATTATACATATATTAGTTTTCTTGCTTATCAAAATTCTCGTTAATGAATCGTTAATAAATCATTTATGTTCAACAATTCACTTCTATTTTGCTCTAAAATTAAACTACTGATTAAATGTCATTTGAAGCTATCAAAATTTTAATAACAAAAACTATATTAAACTAGAATTTTCACGCAAATATTCATTAATTCAAGTTTAACACAATTCTTGTTGTTAAAATTTTGATAGCTTAAAATAACATTTAATAAGATTATTTAACATAAAAGTTCATTTTTTTACAATAAAATAATGTTAATATAGTTCTCTACTACTTGCAACCTATAAATTAGACATAAACAAAGTGATAAAAACATTCTTAATTATCTACGTGAGTGGATTTCAGAATTAAAAATTAATTATCACTGTCACTATAAATCGGAAAAAGAAAAGGTTTTTATAAATGCAAAAGCTTTAAAACAAAGACTGACAGATTGATATTAGATTGGATAAACGCGAATGCATTTATTCAGCGCATTCGTGATCATACAGAATAAGACCGCAGTATTAATTAACGTTTAATCAATTAACGTCACTGGATAATATTGAACAATACTCTCACATTCTGCGATACACATGTGATTGATGTTTATCAATGACGCAATTTTGCGAGAGAACAATGGATTTATATTTTTATGAGCCACGACTTGTCTATCTCCGCCAAGCGAAATGCGGTTATTTTCGAAAAAACATGGTTTCTCATTCGGGCAGAATAATGTCGTGTTTGCAAAGCACTTGCATTCCGCATTCTTCTGTTCGCCTTTCCGCTCAATTTACAGCTGCTTGTCGGTAAACGTCACGGTCTTGTATAACGCTAGTGGAATCAATCACGCCGTTCGGAGCAAGCATTTTCTCGAGGCTTGCTCGAATATCTCCACTGAGACTGACGAGTATGAATGAGTCGTTTCTGTCGAGTATGGGGTAATTTTAATTTATCAAATTATTTGAAAATAAATGCGCCGCGGCTGACTTCAACAATACTTAAAAAAACGGAGTTATATATTATTTTACGCGATTTCATATAAATTTGTCATACCACGCAAATTTTTAAAAAGCTATATTAATAAACACAATTCATATTAATGATAAAAACGAAGTTTGGTTAGCTTATGTTCAATAATAATACATCATGTACGCTATTCTGTATTCGATGATATTGCTGCAATCAATTTTGTTTCGAATATGCATGATCAGCGCTTTGTACGTGACATGAAAAATCGGTAAAAAAATATCGCCCATGTTACAAAGCTCTAGTCGTGTTTGTATGTGTCAGGTATATTTTTTTTTTATAAAAGTCATATATAAAACACGTGTTAGCTGATTCTATTGTCCAACACAAGTCGCATGGATATTCTCTCCACAAAACAATGTTCATCTCTCATATAACATGCATATTTAAAATTTACCTATATGGACAAAATGATTGTAAAATATAATTTGGCAAATAATTTTTCAATACTTGGCGAAGGTAAAACATTACATTCTGTAATTTAATAAAATTACAAGTAAATTTGATCTAAAATTAACGAAACAAAAATTGTTTTGTTACATATGTTGTGTTTTTTGTGATTAATTTTCTTTGCTAAATTTATATTCTCAAACTAATTTTATTTAATTTTCGCCAAAGAGAACTGGTATATTCAAGTTCAAGTTGAGTTTGTAACTTGACATGCACGAAATGCAAGATTATCGATGCATTGATGCACGCTGCTCGCATCTCTTCGTTTTTGAACCGCTTTGATTACATATATATTCTAATCGCTTATAAATTTCCGTGTTTAAAGCAACTTCGCATTCCAAAGCAAAGTGTAAGTTGGGAGAGAATGGGGGAAACTAAGTGCACTGCTTCACATCTGAGACATTATGTGAGCGAACGTCAGGGATTAGCGTGTATATCTCGCCGAATGAATTAGTCGAGGCGGCTAATAACACGGACCGCACACTGCCGGCTTCGGCGCTTCAAAGGCCGGCTCTTGCGGTTTCCGGCTGCTTTTCCGTTTAATTCAGAGGAAATTTACCAAGGCGAAGTTACCTCGGTTTCTACCGAGTTTACTCTCCTCTTAATATCTTCGCCGACGTGGCGAAGATAATAATAAACGGTCAAGAGGAAGCTTCTTCGACCAATTTGTTAGTGAAGATCATTAAAATAATAATCTTTATGTTACGGTGATTGAATATAAGGGATTGAAAATGAAAAGCTCGCGAGTTTCAGCAATCACAAATGTGCAATTTGATTTTTAATTATATAAGTTAATATAATCAATTTGTACGTTTAATATCAATTCAATCCGAGACTGAACAAGTTAAAACATTTAATATTGAAAGCTAGAAAAAAAATACAAAAAAAAAGAAAAGGAAGAAACTGATTCGACTTTGTCTATAGAAAATAACTGCAGATTTTAGAAATTGATCGGGAGGTGAAAGGTAAACTGCCGCAGCCATTTCCTTGCGGTAAGCGCCTTATATATCTCTCTACGCGGATGAATCGTGTTTGAAATAAAATTCTATCCCGAAGCAAACAACGATGGACGTGCACAACGATCTCCGATAGGTTAGCTTCTTCAACCGCACCTGAAGAAGACTTGAAAGTGTCTCAACGGCAGCGAAGAAAGAAGCTGAGAAAACAGGATGAGAGGAAAAAGGCAAGAGAAAATTCGTTGTTGTTATTCGACAGGAAATGTGTTTATCGCATTAACTGTAATGGCAAACTGCCATTCGACCTGTCCGTTCCTCGCGTCTTATCATCCGTCATGTTTATCATCCCGCACGACGGGCGATTGAATTTAACGCACCCGCTGCAGCATGGAGGATACGTTTAATCAAAAGCGACAGGCTAATTGCATCGACGAATTTCGCAATTCGCAAGAGCAATTGAATTCCGACGATATACTGCGTTAAACAGGACGCCTATCAGATAAGGCAATCGTGATTATACAAGGAACTAAACAGATTCAAAGTCAGTTTCATCGAGCTAATTAGATCTTCAACATGAAATAACAAAATAAGTAGGTGATTCGAAATTGTTTGTAAATTTAGTACGTGCTCAGTAATTAATTCCTATATTTTTTTCTGTAATTTATTATATAATCACAATAAATTAAAAAGATTATTAATTTTGATTATGATTTATAAAAATATACCTTATATGTATGTGTCTGAAGGTAGAAGGGAACAATTAACTAGCATTTAGAAAATGAAATTATTCAATATAAAAATTTGTGTCTTTTGTAATAAAAATTGCACTGGACTAGAAACTTTCCATCTCATTTTTGTCAAGTGTACTTTTTTTATTTTCTTTTAAGTAAAAGGGTGTGTACACAATAGTTCAGTTATAAAAGACAGACCTAAATTACGAGTCTGATTGAAATGTTAAAACATTTTCATTCACAAAAAAATCTTGATTAATGCATAAACAACGCATTGTGCAACGGTACTTTTGTTCGAACATTGTAATAACGACTACAGAAATAACTACTGCAAGTCCACAACTCTATAGGGCATAACTATATAGGGTATAAACAAACGCTCTCACCTGTTTCTATAATGTCAATTTTTATTTGCGAAAAAAAGTTCATATTTTGAACCACCTAGTTATAGAACAGTTTCTAGCCTTTCGAATGTTCTTTATTCACAATCAGACTGAATGTTCTTCCTGGACAATTAATAGTTAACCAACTGCCTTAGACAATCAATGACTAACCATCGCATTTGAGATCTCACTTATAATTCTTGGTGGTTATCAATTCGACATAATAATCGGCGGAAGCATTCTGATTACTTCGTCCATTCACGCGGCAGCTGGTACCATTCTCCGTTCTAGATCAATATGTCCTTTTATAGAGAGTTCTTATCGCGATCGGTCGTCGAAGATTATAGCGAGATTTCACTACCAATCCCATCACTAAACGATAACGAGCAAGTTTGGTCGGTCGAGTCATATCGATTTAAGTTTAATTATTACTCCAATATCGAGAACTGTCGCGACAGGTTCTCGTTAAAACCTATCGAAGCTTGAGATAGCGTTGAATTTGAATCCAGCATTAAAGTCTATCTTCATATCTGAAGATACTTCATATTTGAATACTTTTTTCCAGTTCTATCTACTCCTACTTGTTTCAATATTTGTTTGAATATTCTTGAAAGTATTCCTGTACAGATATTTTTAATGATTATTCAGTCAAATGAACTGTGTCGATACCATCAGCGACAATGCTGAAGCTGAAAAATTTATTTGCAACCTCACTGCGTTTATGAACTTATAAAAACATTCTTCATGAACATCATCTGCTCGGACTATAAGAAAATTTCATTCACAAAAGCTTTTTTAAGACTCGGCGAAGCATCTCTCGACCTCTTTTTCAGAAACATACTTAAAAGTCTCATCTCAAGAAACCGAGTCGCGGACAAAGTCATAAACGTCGCTCTAACTTTCGACGAACGTTTTAATAACTCGGACCGGTTATAAAACACGCATGCTGCAGAATCATCTCCGCGAATTGTGGGTCGAAAAATTTTAATATTTTCCCCGTTCGCGAATCACCCTATAAAAGAGTAAAAGTCGGACTGACCGTTCAACCAGACTCGCGTTTTAACAACCAGTATCATTAGTCGTTAAATGTCTCGTTAACGAGAGTCAATATAAGAATTTAACGCTTGTGAATTGGTAAGGTTCATATAATTTCTCTAAAACCTTTTAATTAACGTAACGCGAAAACCATAATTTCTGAAGGTGGAGACAAAAATTTGTATTCTCACTAGCTATCGACGCACAGCAATATATTTTTTTTATTATTTTATGGGTCTTGTTCAACAAACAGATATGCTTATGAGAAAAATTACGATGCAAAGTGACCATTAGAATTCTGATAGTCGCTAAAATTTACAACTGCTGTAAATTAATTCTCACTCACTCCGGAAATTAATTCGCCCTGC
>Ga0157363_1006547_pt1 | contig 10965 bp, 15 predicted proteins | sample AttsexASBM1_FD_111477 | JGI IMG/M metagenome (GOLD analysis project Ga0157363, IMG submission 111477) | Fungus gardens microbial communities from leaf cutter ant in Ribeirão Preto, State of São Paulo, Brazil - Atta sexdens ASBM1 | ecosystem: Host-associated > Fungi > Mycelium > Unclassified ...
CGCTTTCCTCCTTCAGAGTCAACCTCTTTTTCAGAAGTTTTTCTCCGGCGGTTCAGCTTCCTGAACCTGCTGAGCCGCTGGTGTAAACCGTTGTGCCGTCTCAGTGGTTGCGCATTATAGGGATCCGTTTTAATTGCACAAGTCTTTTTTCGATCTTTCTTTTCGACCGTGTAATTTTCGCGCTTATCGTTTCGTTATCAAACAATGTGAGCGAAAATAGCACTATTTTACGGAAAACTACGACTGTCATAGTCCGATCCAACGATCCTTCAGCAGAGAGAATTCGTTATGTCACAAAATTTACGTCCTTATAAAGATACAGTTCCGCAATGCGGCGCACGAGTGATGGTCGATCCGGCAAGTGTGGTGGTTGGCGATGTGGAGTTGGGTGATGATGTCAGCATTTGGCCGCTGGTCGCCATTCGCGGCGACGTTAATAAAGTTATCATCGGTAAACGCAGCAATATTCAGGACGGTAGCGTGTTACACGTCACTCATAAATCTGCTGCCAATCCGCAAGGCTATCCGCTGGTAATAGGCGAGGATGTTACCGTGGGCCATAAGGCCATGCTGCATGGCTGTCAGATAGGTAATCGTGTTTTAGTAGGAATGGGATCGATCTTACTGGATGGCGTCATAGTAGAAGAGGATGTGATGATTGGTGCAGGCAGTCTGGTGCCGCCCGGTAAGCGGCTGGAAAGTGGCTATCTCTATCTTGGCAGTCCGGTAAAACAGATCAGACCGCTTACCGAAGCGGAAATCAGCGGTCTGCTTTACTCTTCACATAACTATGTCAGCTGGAAAGACGATTATCTGGCTCAGGAGAGCCAGATCCATCCCTGAGCGTCCTCACTTTCGGCCTTGATTGCCTCTTCCGCCTCATCTTCCAAATCCCAGCGGTGCTGACGAAAGTTCTCCAGCGCCGTCTTTTCATTACCATACCGGCGAATCATAGACTCGCCGCTAATGGCGCAGAGGATCTGAAAGCCGTTAACCAGCGCCGGGAAGCAGATCGCTTTAGCCGTTTCGTCCCACCATTCCCTTTCAGGGAAAAGGATGGCCTGATTCATTGCTGCAGCTCTGCCTTTAATAAGGCAATCACCGGCTCAACGTCAGGTAGCGCGTCATGCCAAAGGAAGAAGGACCAGGCCGCCTGCCCTACCAACATGCCCAGACCGTCCGCCATTATCACGGCGCCCTGTTCACGACACCAGCGCAGGAAAGGCGTCGCGCCAGCCTGGTAGAACATATCGTAACAACGGCTATGCTGATTAATTAATGAAGCAGGTATAGCAGGCACTTCGCCGCCAACGCCGCTGGAGGTCGCGTTGATAATCAGATCGAACGGCATCCCTTCCAGCTGCTCCGCAGGCAGAGCGACAATTTCACCAGCCTGCTGAAAGAGTTCAGCCAGCGTCTGAGCTTTTGCCAGCGTTCGGTTAGTAATAGTCAGACTACAGCCAGAAGAGAGCAAAGGCAGAATAACGCCACGCGCCGCGCCGCCCGCGCCCACCAGCAACACGCGATCGCCAGGCTTGATCATCGCCAGCCTTTCCAGATCGCTGAGCAGACCGATGCCATCGGTGTTATCACCCAGCAGCCGTCCATCTTCCAACTTCTTTATAGTATTCACTGCGCCAGCAAGCGAGGCGCGCTCGCTCAATACATCCACCAGCCTGTAGGCCTGCTCTTTAAAAGGGAGCGTAACGTTAGCGCCTGCGCCGCCCTGCGCGACAAAATCCGCTATCGCCTGTGTGAAACCTTCTACTGGCGCACAGATACGACCATAAGGATGGGCGATATTCATCTGCTCCGCAAAGAGCTGGTGAATACGCGGCGACTTGCTGTGACTGACTGGATTGCCAAAAACTGCAAAATTCCGCATCGTTTATCCCTGTCGGATCAGTTCGCCGGTTAAAGCGTCGCGAATTTCAGAAGGATTGGTTCTGCCGCCCGTGTCTCCAGCCAGTACCGGGAAAGCTTCGCCGAACTGCTGATGAACCTCTGCTGCGCTGCGGCAAGGTGGAAGGCCGGTAAGATTGGCACTGGTTGAAACCAGCGGTCGGCCAAATGCCTCACACAGCTGGCGCACAAGAGGATGATCGCTGACCCGCACCGCCAGAGAATCAAAGCGCCCCGTCAGCCAGCGCGGCGTAGCGGCGTTGGCCGGCACGACCCAGGTTACCGGGCCGGGCCAAAAAGAGAACATTTTCGCTTTCTGTTCGCCACTCAGCCGCGTTTCATCAACGTATGGCTGCAGCTGCTGATAATCTGCCGCGATCAGTATCAGCCCTTTTTCAACCGGGCGCTGTTTTAACGCCAACAAGGCCATAACGGCGGCTTCGCTGTCGGGATTGCACCCAAGACCAAATACGGCCTCGGTTGGATAGGCGATCACTTCATCCTGCTGCAGATGCGTAAGGCAGGCGTTTAACGAACCTGCCGGAAAGTTATTCTTCAATGCTGTTTCCTGCTGTGACTGGCTTGCCGCAGGCTTTGCTGGCGCAGAAGCGCCTGACGCCGCGCGCGGTCTTTTTTTCAATTAAAAGAGGAAAATGGCAGAACTCGCATTCGCCCTCTACCGGCGTAAAGTTTACCGCAAACTGGCAGTCCGGATAACGCTCGCAGGCGTGAAAAGTTTTGCCATAGCGCGAGCGCCGCTGCACCAGTTTTCCCTGCCGACACTGCGGGCAGACCAGCGGGGTTTCGTCAGGTTTATCGATCTGCTCAGTATGCGTGCATTCGGGATAGCGGCTACAGCCGATAAACATTCCGTAGCGGCCCTGACGCAAAGCCAACTCCGCCTGACAAACCGGGCAAAACTGCCCTTCAAGTATTTTAACGATGTGGCCATCGGCCTGATTTTTAAGGGGGCGAATATAATCGCATTCGGGATAAGCCGAACAGCCCAGGAAAGCGCCGTGCTTTCCTGAGCGAATGACCAGCTCCGCCCCGCACTGTGGGCAAGGTTCGTTTTTTCGCACAGCGAAAAGCGCTGTTTTATTCATAGCATTTACGACACGAAGAATTTCTTCAGTGCACTATTCCTTCATTGACGTCGAAAAGAAGTTCTTCCATTTGTTGATAGGCGTTTTCACATCCGGGAATGTTAAACAGCACCATCAATACCACCCATTTAAGATCTTCGAGATCGAACTCCAGCGTATCCAGCGCCATGATGCGCTCGATAACCATCTCCCGGGTTTCCAGATTCAGCACCTGAATTTGTTCCAGGAAGAGAATGAATCCCCGACAGTTGGCATCTAACCGCTGGCTCTCTTCCTCGGTGTAGATCCGCATGGAAAGCGGATCCGCCGCCAGCATAAAAGGCGCCGTCAGCCCATCCTGATAATCCGCCAGCTTTTCCAGCCAGTTCAACGCATTATAAATATCTTCACGATGAAAACCGGCATCGGTTAAATCGTCCGTCAATTTATCCTGATCGACGCGCATCTCTGCTTCGCTATGGATATACGTTTCAAATAAATACATCAGTACGTCGAACATGGCTTGCCCTCCTCAATCGGACATAGCCGCCGGGTACAGCTGTAATCCAACCTGCTAACTCCAGCTCAAGCAGCTTAGCTACGATGACTGGCACAGGTTGGCAGGCTCGTTCAGCGACGACGTCAACAGGTGTTACCTCATCTCCTACGTTAGCCAACACCTCGGGAAATGGCAATGCACTAATGTCTTCGTCAGCAGAATATATTGTGGAATTTTCCATCAGCGGCAACCATTGCAGATCGCTTTGCAGCTGCTCCAGGATGGTATTGGGGTGGTCGGTTAGCAGCGCGCCCTGCTGGATAAGCCAGTGCGTACCTTCGCTACCGGGATTGCCGAGTGCGCCAGGTAGCGCGTAGACGTCGCGGTTTTGCTCCAGAGCCAGCCTGGCGGTGACCAGGGAGCCGCTCTTCAGAGCCGCTTCCACCACCAGCACGCCAAGGCTAAGACCGCTGATAATTCTGTTACGCCAGGGAAAATGCCAGGCAAGCGGCGCGGCGGCAAGAGGAAACTCAGAAACGAGCGCGCCGCCGGCAGCGACAATCTCTTTTGCCAGCAAGAGATGCTGACGAGGATAAATATGCTGTAAGCCGCTGCCTAATACCGCCAGCGTTTTTCCTCCCACTTCTAAAGCGGCACGATGGGCGACACCATCTATCCCCAACGCCAGGCCGCTGGTAATAGTAATGCCGCTCAACGCCAGCGTCTGCGCAAAACAGGTTCCCCAGTTCCTGCCGTAAGCAGAGCAGTTACGGCTGCCGACGATAGCAATCTGCGGCGTCATAAGTAGCGACGGATCGCCCTGCACAAAAAGCGCGGCGGGAAAATCAGGGATATTTTTGAGTAAAGCAGGATAAGCGTTACTGTCGCAGGGGATATAGTGATGATTCTCTTGCTCCAGCCATGCCTGCGTCTTTTCAATGGCCGTTTTATCGAAGGCGAGAAACGCCCCGCTCTGTTCAGGCGTAAGCCCCGCCTGGAGTAACGCTTCTTTATCGAAGACTGCAGTTTGCCGCAGCCTGGCCGCGATATCTTCACGCCGCGCACCCGATAACTGTTTTACGGCTGACAGACGCAGCCAAACTTCCGTTGTCGTCATAGTGCCATCCCTGCCCTGTGCTCTGGTTACGTAGCGGGAATGCTGTCAATCACAAGGCGAAATGTCTACAATAAGAGGAATAAATCTCCTATTCCTTGAACACAAATCTGGAAAGTTATGTCCGTTTTGCAGGTATTACATTATCCCGACGATCGTCTTCGCATCGTCGCTAAGCCCGTTGCCGAAGTTAACGCCGATATTCAGCGTATCGTGGATGATATGTTTGACACCATGTACGCCGAAGAAGGCATTGGTCTGGCGGCGACGCAGGTAGATATCCACCAGCGCATTATCGTTATCGACGTTTCTGAAAACCGCGACGAGCGCCTGGTGCTGATTAATCCGGAGCTGCTGGAAAAAAGCGGCGACACCGGCATTGAAGAAGGCTGTCTTTCTATTCCGGAACAGCGGGCGCTGGTGCCGCGCGCCGAAAAAGTTAAAATTCGTGCGCTGGATCGCGAAGGCAAAAGCTATGAGCTGGAAGCAGACGGCCTGCTGGCTATCTGTATTCAACATGAAATGGATCATCTGGTCGGCAAGCTTTTCATCGATTATCTGTCGCCGCTAAAACGCGATCGCATCCGCAAAAAGCTGGAAAAGCTCTATCGCCAGAGTGCCCAGGACTGATCACCATCTGAAGAAGGGAACCCCGTGTCCGACTCTTTGAATATTATCTTTGCCGGCACGCCTGACTTTGCAGCGCGTCATCTCGACGCGCTGTTGTCTTCCAGCCACAAAGTAGTAGGCGTTTTCACTCAGCCCGATCGGCCGGCCGGCCGCGGCAATAAGCTAACGGCCAGCCCGGTTAAACAGCTGGCTGAGCAGCATGGCATTCCTGTGTTCCAGCCGAAGTCCCTGCGTCCCGAAGAGAATCAGCGACTGGTCGCCGAGCTCCAGGCTGACGTCATGGTCGTGGTGGCTTACGGTCTGATCCTGCCTGCTGCCGTGCTCGCTATGCCGCGTCTTGGCTGCATTAACGTACACGGCTCTTTGCTGCCTAAATGGCGTGGCGCGGCGCCCATTCAGCGCTCGCTTTGGGCTGGCGACGCGGAAACCGGCGTAACTATCATGCAGATGGATGTTGGGCTGGATACCGGCGATATGCTGTATAAGCTTGCCTGCCCGATTGAGCCTTCCGATACCAGCGCCAGCCTCTACCAGAAGCTTGCCGAACTTGGGCCGCAGGGGATGCTGGCGACGCTTGAGCAGCTTGCCAGCGGTATCGCGAAGCCGGAAGTGCAGGATGAAGCGCTGGTTAGCTATGCCGAAAAGCTTAGTAAAGAAGAAGCTAAACTGGACTGGACGCTCTCTGCTGCCCAACTGGAACGCTGTATCCGCGCCTTTAACCCGTGGCCAGTCAGCTATTTCACCGTTGACGACCAGCCGGTGAAGGTCTGGAAAGCTTCAGTGCTGCCGCACGTCGCAAAACAGCCTGGCGAAATCGTTCAGGCGGATAAAAACGGCATCCAGGTGGCTACCGCCGATGGCGTACTGAATATCGAAGAGCTACAGCCTGCCGGCAAAAAAGCCATGAAAGCGCAGGATCTTCTTAACTCCCGCCGTGAATGGTTTAACCCCGGCACTCTTCTTGCCTGACCTTTCGCCCGGCCTCGCGTCGGGCGATTTTTAAAGCGATCCTATGAAAAAAAATACCAATCTGCGCAGCGTGGCTGCCATGACTATTGAAAAAGTAGTCGAGCAGGGAGAGTCGTTAAGCAACGTGCTCCCTGCCGCGCAAAAATCGCTGCCGGAGAAAGACGCCGCGCTGCTGCAAGAACTTTGCTACGGCGTCCTGCGCACGCTGCCGCAGCTGGAATGGGTTATCGGTCAGCTGATGGAACGTCCGCTAACCGGAAAACAGCGTGCCGTACATTTTCTGATTATGGTTGGCCTTTATCAGCTGATGTTCACCCGTATTCCTGCACATGCCGCGCTGGCGGAAACGGTGGAAGGCGCGATTGCGCTCAAACGACAGCAGCTCAAAGGGCTGATTAACGGCGTACTGCGGCAGTTCCAGCGTAAACAGGACGAGCTGACTACGGCGATGGCTGAGGGCGAACAGCGGCATCTGCATCCGAAATGGCTGCTGACAAGGCTGCAGCACGCCTGGCCGGAGCAATGGCAGCAGATCGTGGAGGCTAATAATCAGCGTCCGCCGATGTGGCTGCGGGTAAACCGACAGCATCATAGCCGTGAAGCCTGGCTGAAGCTGCTGCAGGAAACGGGCAAAGATGCCGAACCTCATCCGCTTCACCCCGATGCGTTGCGGTTGGAAACGCCCTGCGCCGTGTCGCAGCTGCCCGGCTTCGATCAGGGTTGGGTGACGGTACAGGATGCTTCCGCGCAGGGTTGCGTCACGCTTCTGGGGCCGCAAAACGGCGTAAGTATTCTGGATCTTTGCGCCGCGCCGGGCGGGAAAACTACGCATATACTGGAAGCGGCGCCTGAAGCCAGGGTAATGGCCGTTGATATCGACGCGAAGCGCCTGGCCAGAGTCAGCGAAAATCTGCAGCGCCTGAATATGACCGCCGAAGTGAAGATAGGCGACGGCACGACTCCCGAAAAGTGGTGCGGCGACAGGCTGTTCGACCGCATTCTGTTGGATGCGCCCTGCTCGGCGACCGGCGTGATCCGCCGCCATCCGGATATCAAATGGCTGCGCCGCGATCGCGATATTCAGGAGCTGGTCACCGTTCAGCAACGGATCCTGGAAGCTATCTGGCCGCATTTGAAATCAGGCGGTACGCTGCTCTACGCCACCTGCTCCGTGCTGCCGGAAGAGAATCATCTGCAGATCGCGGACTTCCTGACTCGCCATAGCGATGCCACGCTAACGGAAACGGGTGATGCAAAACAGCCCGGGATTCAGGTTTTTCCTGATGCTCAGGGCGGCGACGGCTTTTACTATGCGAAACTGATAAAGAAATAACGTAGCGGCCGGTCTGTCCGGCCCGATCCTTTCTCCTGAACAGACTGAAGCACAATGAAAATCATCATTCTTGGCGCCGGTCAGGTCGGCGGCACGCTTGCCGAAAACCTGGTAGGTGAAAACAACGATATTACCGTGGTGGATACGGATTCCGGCCGCCTGCGTCAGCTACAGGATAAATACGATTTACGCGTTGTGCAGGGCCACGGTTCGCATCCGCGCGTGCTGCGTGAAGCGGGCGCGGAAGATGCCGATATGCTGGTTGCGGTAACCAGCTCGGACGAGACGAATATGATTGCCTGCCAGGTGGCCTATTCGCTTTTCAATACGCCGAACCGTATCGCCCGTATTCGCGCGCCGGACTATTTGCGTGATGCGGAGAAGCTTTTTATTCCGGAAGCGGTGCCGATCGATCATCTGATTTCGCCCGAACAGCTTGTTATCGACAACATCTATCGTCTGATCGAATATCCAGGCGCGCTGCAGGTAGTTAACTTCGCCGAGGGCAAGGTCAGTCTGGCAGTGGTCAAAGCCTATTACGGCGGGCCTTTGGTAGGAAATCCACTGGCGACCATGCGTGAACACATGCCGCATATCGATACGCGCGTTGCCGCTATTTTTCGTCAGGATCGCCCTATTCGGCCGCAGGGCTCGACTATTGTGGAAGCCGGCGACGAAGTCTTTTTTATCGCTGCCAGCCAGCACATTCGCGCAGTGATGAGCGAATATCAGCGTCTGGAAAAACCTTATAAACGCATCATGATTGTAGGCGGCGGCAATATCGGTTCGGGCCTGGCGCAGCGCCTGGAGAAGAACTACAGCGTGAAGCTGATTGAACGCAATCAGCAGCGCGCCGCCGAGCTGGCCGAGCTGCTGCAAAATACGATTGTGTTTTATGGCGACGCTTCGGATCAGGAGCTGCTGGCCGAAGAGCATATCGATCAGATAGATCTTTTTATCGCGATAACCAACGATGATGAAGCGAATATCATGTCGGCCATGCTGGCGAAAAGGATGGGCGCGAAAAAAGTGATGGTGCTGATTCAGCGTAAAGCCTATGTGGATCTTGTGCAGGGCAGCGTGATCGATATTGCCATTTCGCCGCAGCAGGCCACTATTTCCGCGCTGCTGAGCCACGTTCGTAAAGCGGATATTGTTGGCGTTTCCTCACTGCGTCGCGGCGTTGCGGAAGCGATCGAAGCGATCGCCCATGGCGATGAAACCACGTCGCGCGTGGTTGGACGAACCATTGACGACATCAAGCTACCGCCGGGCACTATTATAGGTGCGGTCGTCCGCGGCGACGACGTGATGATCGCCAACGATAATCTGCGCATCGAACAAGGCGATCATGTGATCATGTTCCTGACCGATAAGAAATTTGTTCCTGACGTGGAAAGGCTGTTCCAGCCAAGTCCCTTCTTCTTATAGCCTTCCAAACAGGAATGTCTGTTCGCGGCCAGGGATTGGCGAGCTAATACTCTTACCGCTGCTGTTTTCGGCAGCCATCGAGCTTTTCTCCTTGCCTGATATGGCAAAAGCCGGTTCGTTTGTTAGACTTACCAATTGGCACAGGAAAGGAGAAAACAATGAGTTTATTCAAAGAATTTCGCGATTTTGCTATGCGCGGCAACGTGGTCGATCTGGCGGTCGGCGTAATCATCGGTGCCGCATTCGGTAAAATTGTCTCTTCATTGGTGGCGAATATTATTATGCCGCCACTGGGATTATTGATTGGCGGGATCGACTTCAAACAGTTTGGCTGGGTATTGAAACCCGCCGCCGGTGATACGCCAGCGGTTGTCATGCAATATGGTATCTTTCTGCAGAACGTATTTGATTTTGTAATTGTCGCTTTCGCCATTTTCCTGGCTATCAAGCTCATGAACAAGCTGCATAAAAAGAAAGAAGTAGAAAAACCAGCGCCTAAAATCAGCGCTGAAGAAACGCTGCTGACGGAAATCCGCGATCTGCTGAAGCAGAAAAACGGCCAGGTATAAACCCGACGCTACGATAAGAACCGCCTTCCACGGCGGTTTTTTTCTGCCCTGAAAGCAGAAGGCCAGTGGTAAAGTCCGCTTTACCACTGGCCTTCCGGGCTGCGTGTTTTGCTTTACGCCGGTAGCTACCTTTGCCTTTTTTATTGGCTTCGATCCTCGCCCTGAACAGCGGATCGTGCAGGAGAGCCTCAAGCGCGTTATCGCGAATAGTGCCTTTTTGATGCTGATATTTGGTCATCATGGTTACCCTTTAATTAATCCGGCAATGAATATAGAAGCAGTAAGGCTAAAAATCAATCCGCTTCCGGCGCCAGTGCGCCTTTTTCCAGCGTCTCCAGAATAGAACAGTAAACGCTGCTGTGAGCCGTGCCGCAACAGGCATCGTTGAGCCGCTTTAGCGATCGCTGCATACGCTGCAGTTCAGCAATCATACTTTCTACTTCCTGTAGCCTTGCCTGCACAATGGTTTTCGATTCCTGACAGGTGTGATGCTCGGGATCGACGCGGATCGACAGCAGCTCGCGAATAGCCTCCAGGCTGAAGCCCAGCTGTCTGCCGTAGCGAATAAATCTAAGACACTGCAGATCGTTTTCTCTATAAAGGCGAAAGCCGCCTTCCGTGCGGATCTCGTGCTCCATCATCTGCTGTTTTTCGTAATAACGGATCGTGTCGGGTGTAACGTCCGCCAGTTTCGCCAGCTGACCAATTTTGTACACTATTTATCTCCAAAAAGCCGCTGCTGCAGCCGTTCGCCATACTCATTTCTGAGAAAGTCGGTGCTCATTCCGGCCTGGCGCAATTTGCTTTCAAGCAGCGCAAGGCGCCTGGCATGTTGCGAATACCGCTCATCCTCTGGTTGGATACCGGCAAGCAGTTCATTCAGTTCAACCGCTTCGCGTCGCATCTCCAGCTCGGGCGGCAGATAGCCAGCGTTTTTCAGCAAACGGTAGCCGGCCCGAAGTTCAGGCGGAACATGGCTGTCATCATCCAGCTCCAACTTTTTACCGCTGCCGGGAAGATTGTCGAATTCGCCCTTTTGTTGGGCTTCAGAGATGTGTTGCTCTACCAGTTGGTCAAATAACCACATAGCGACCTCGCGGAACGAGAAGGGAGCAGACAGGATAGCGCGTTAAGAAAAAGAGGGGAAATTACGGATATAAAAAAACCGGGCCAGAAGCCCGGTTTTTCCAGATTGCGGCAGAAATTACTCTGCTGCTTCTGCTTGAGCTTCTGGACGATCAACCAGCTCGATGTAAGCCATCGGAGCGTTGTCACCAGCGCGGAAGCCACACTTCAGAATACGAGTGTATCCACCGGCACGGCTCGCGAAACGCGGGCCCAGCTCGTTAAACAGTTTTGCCACGATCTCGTTATCACGAGTGCGGGCGAATGCCAGACGACGATTAGCTACGCTGTCGGTCTTGGCAAGAGTA
>Ga0157363_1006548_pt1 | contig 10965 bp, 4 predicted proteins | sample AttsexASBM1_FD_111477 | JGI IMG/M metagenome (GOLD analysis project Ga0157363, IMG submission 111477) | Fungus gardens microbial communities from leaf cutter ant in Ribeirão Preto, State of São Paulo, Brazil - Atta sexdens ASBM1 | ecosystem: Host-associated > Fungi > Mycelium > Unclassified ...
AATGTAAGAACCAACCATTTACAATCGAGCATTCTGCTGTCATTCGACAGTAACAGGAGATTGTAGTTGGTTGGTTCTTACATTCTGATCCGGTTTAAACTCTCGGTGGAAACTAAGCCAATGACGCATTCTATTCCATAATAGTTTTTCGCATCGTGTGATTTCACCTTAAGGTTAAAAATCTATTATAAATCTAGAGCTACAGTCCATTTGATGCTACGAATGCTTCAAAGTATTTTTTGAATTGGTCAGTTAATAAAATTCTTTTTTTCAATTGGTCAATCAAAAGTTTCGAAGTATGTAGCATTAAATGGACTATACCTAAAAATAGAAGTATTGAAAAGCGCTAAAAGCGTTCAAATCAACCGCAGCCTAGATCTGGAATCCGGAGTAATGCTCACGAGCAGAGTTGGATCTGATACACATCTGGAAGTTTAATACGTATGATACGTATGAATGCGTATCATACCCAGTCAGAAATGATAATGGAATCGACATCGAACCGATGTCAATTCGACGTCGAAAGCATCAAATTGACATCGATTCGATGTTGATTCGATGTTGATTTCATTATCATTATTTCTGACTGGGTACATAGAATACGTAACAAACTTGTATCTTTAACATAACCCTAACCTCTAATTTATTATAATCTTATTGACTAAAAAATAATATTTTTAGGTTTTTAAAGTTTTGAAGTATATTGCTGATTGAGAATAACTCCAAAAAGTTTTAATAAAACTGGAAAGTTTTATTAAAAATGTAGTTTGCAAATAAAAAACGGAAAGGAAATAATATTGAAAATGTAAGTGCAGGATATACATGAATTTGGTACACAATAATATTAATAATTCGTTGTAATTTTTGTTCTTATGGCGCGGATTTAATTTGAAAGTAAATACATATAATCTAATTATACCATAATTTTCTAATTAATTTTTAATATAATTTCATATTGTCATTTCAACCCAGCAAACGAGAATGGATTAAAATGGATTGAAATTTTTTTTTATCCGAATGCGTATTTTAAATAACGAATTTTTGTTGGATTTAATTGAATTCAATTGGATTCAATTAGATTCAATTGGATGCAATTGGATTGAAAAACTGCATTTCCTATTTAAAATTTTAAATTGAACAGTATTCACAATTGTATGTGTGTTGTGCACAGAAAAAGCTAATATTATTTTAAAATTGAAAGGCATAGAGATATGCTCCATGCAATTCCTAAAAATGAATAAAAATGCATTCAGGATTGAAAAGCATTCATTTTAACATTCGTGAATCAATATTTCTGAAAATCTGAATCCATTTCAATCCATTCTTATTTGCTGGGAAATTATTGATATCACAGTAAAATGTAAATTTGTTTTGCCAATCCAAAACATCTAAGATCGAATTAAAAAATAAGGTTATGTGACGTATAATACATAAATATATAAAAATAAAGTGGTATCATACTTCAATATCACACGTAGAATATCTATGTATGATACACAAGGTATAATACGTTCCCAACTCTTATTTAATGTTCGCAATGCTCGCGAGCATTGCGAACATTAAATAAGTGGAACGCACTCTATGAATACCAGTCTTAAAGTGCCGTTCCATGAATGGAAATTAACAGCGGAACGGAACAGCGCGACCAATCACAATTCTGCAATCATTACTCTGCTTTCTTTTCTGCGATTGTGATTGGTCTCGCTGTTCCGTTTCACTCTAAATCTTCGCTTATGGGACAGTATTCTTACATCCACCTTTCCATTACTCGGACTGCGCAACCCGTTCAATTGTTTCCCACGTTCGTGGGCGGTCCGGGTGAGCTGTAAAGCGATACCACGCGCGGCGCCTTCGCCAGCCGGGCATGCGGAGGAGCGCGAAAACGGAGCGGCGAAAGCGCGCGCGGCGCCGCGAAATTTCGCCTCCGTTTCCGTTGTTGTCATCGTCCTTTTCATCTTCGTCTTTTTATTTCTTCTGGCATATTCTCGTTCGTCACTATCGTCAGCTGTTCGACGCTTCAGTAGCGGAATAGAGTCGATCGAGAGTCGAGACGATTCCGCTAGACTGCCAGATCGCCAGACTCCGCCGATCGACGTAACGCGTACGACGCTCCGAAATCCGGCGCGCCGACGGCTGACCGCTGACGTTCCGTTCGTCGATAGACACTCTTGCGTGCACTCGCGTGCGCACGCACGCACGCACGCACGATCTCAGGCACGCACGATCTCAGGCACGCACGCACGCACGAACGCATATACGCACGAACGCACGTCTGTCTGCTTCCCTGCGTCTGCCTGCACTCAGCACTCATAGTGCTTCGTGATCGTTCGTCCGTATGATCTGGTACGCTCGCTCGCTCGGTGCTCCCGCTCGCGGTCGAGAATGACATATCGCGACGCGCGGATGACGCGCGACGACCACGCACGCACCGAGAGGAGCGTCGTCGAGCAACGTGATCGTGACGGTTGAGGAAGAAGAGAACCCGGAGCACAGGCTCATCCTCGTCGCACGGAATCATCCAGCCAAGGCTCTGCTCGGACAATGGCAATCTCGAGCTGGATGATGTGGGGTAGAAGCCTCCGCCGATCCCGTCGAAGTGCGTGCACGATCAATTGTGATTGAATCGCGCGATACGTTGCGCCCGGCAATTCACGTTTTCTCTTTGTGTCTTTTTTGTTTTTTTTCTGATTGCAGGCCGCCAAGACGAGGACAGCTACGTCCAGCTCGATCTGTCAAGAGGTTAGTAACATAACCTACTTATCTGTGAGATCGCGGATCATCCCTTTTTTCCCTCTCCTTCCTCGAAAACTCCGCCGATTATCACTATCTGAGGCCTCTCGCACTTCCGTATTTATTTAACTCTCGCCTGCGCAATGTTGCGCAACCCGTTGCTGCGTCTCAACCCCCCACGAGATCGACTACCGGTTGGCCGCGTGTTTGCAATGATTTGCAATGACGCGGATACCAACGATATCAAATGATGCGAGTTCCTTGCAATTTGAGAGTTTGGAAACTTATTCATATACTCGGACTGATTTAAAAAAATTAGAGAAACAGAGAATGACAGCAAGATCAGCTAGTCGATTCTACTTTAGACTTTATCCTATTTCCAGATCGGGCCCGTTTTAGAATATTGCGCAATTACTTTAACTATTGGTTTTTTTGCCTGAGAATCCATGAAGAATGATTCCAGTAAACATAATAATTAACAGTAATATAACAGAAATGTTATGTAAAACAAAAACAAAAAGCTCAAATAAAAATTCAAGTTAAATCAAGAGCTATGAGACTTTAGATATTTATTGCTAAACTGTATTTTATTTTTAATTTAGCAATAAATATCTAACTAGGCTTGTAATCCTTGATTTATTAGGAATGCTATAATTTTATTCTCAACAATACAATAATATATTACATGTACAATTGTTGAACATAAAATATTAATATTATGCTAGTGTTTACATATACACTAAGTTATATATTATTCTTTTTTGTCACATATTATTCATGATTCATAGGGAGAATTGATTTATTTACAGGATTAAAGGAGAACGTCAAGGAGGTCTTAACTAATCTTTGCCAGCGGCATAATGTTCCAAGCGTAAAGAAGCTGGCATATCTTAATGCTATTGTTAAATTAATTAGCGAAACTGATTCCCAAGATTATGGATACTCCCCGGAGGATCTGTTCTGTTGGTAAGAATCCACTGACAACTAGAGGTTTATTTTTTATTGTTGAATTAGGTTGCACTAAAACTTTTCTTCTCTCTTTCATCAAATTCTAAACTATATATCTATTTTGCTTTAGGTATGAAAAATGTGTACTAGTTCAGCCATAAAAAAATAGATCTTATTTCTATTCTAAAGACATTATAACAGAATCTGTCCTGAAAGATTTTGTCAAAATCCAACAAGAAAAAAAGATGTATATATTTTCTTCGTGTATATATTTGTACTATCTCTCACTTATACTGTTTGAACTTTCTGCAATAAGTTAATAATAGATTAGAAGTTAAGAACGAGTTGTAAGCTAGTCAATAATATGTCATAAGACAATAATAACTCTGCAATCAGTGATTGCATGAATATAGTCAAATTCTTTTTCTTTACTTATTATTATTTAAAACTTAAGTCTCATTATAGCTGACTAATAATGTAGTATTGTTATTTGTTCTGAGAATTATCTGTTTGATTAGCTAAAATATTGTGACGCAATAATTTAATATAATTTATTCTGGATGTTTCCTAAGATTTATGACTTATAATTCTGATATTGCTAGTATGATATGAATGGTGGCTTATTATAAGAAGACTATTTACTTTATAACCTTAATTAAAATTATTATAAAATTTAATAACATAAATTAAAATGAGAGATAATGTATATATACATATACATACAGGGAAGAAGTATATATACTCTTCTCTCTTTTGATAAATTCAATCATGACCAGACTCTGTTATAGGCAATGGATTAATGCATAAAGAAACAAGGCAATTGCACTTCGGCGGCAAATTTTTAAAGACAGAAAATTTTCAACATAGTTGAGATAATTTTTTAATTTGTTAATCTAATGGTGCGTTTTCGCACCGAGTATATTTTATTAGAAACGATATTTTAAATATACAATTAAAAATGTATTATACTTATAATTACTTATAATTAAGAATTATTGAATGTTTTTACCAGCTAATGCGGAGCTATAAATCTTTTTTTCCTTCATTTTCTCTTTTATCAAATTAATGAAACTTGGGAGCTAAATATTGATGCGTAGGAATGGTAAAATGTTTTATCCGTTACTGGTTATAGAATCTCTATAATCTACCGAATTATCAGATTTTAAAACCGATTATCAAAATTGTTTTTTTTATAGCTTGCGCGTGGGTCTGGTCCATGAGGCGACGCAAGTACGCGCCGCCGCGCTACGGGCGGTACGATACATGCTCAAGAAGGAGCAGGATGTCATCGCGATCAACAGGCTGCAGTACCCATATTTCCTGGCGCGTAGCATGGACATTAATCTACGTAATGAAATGGAGAGAATACAAGCTCTCCGACTTGTCAGGAGGATCCTAGTATTAGCCCCTAAGCATTTCAGTTCCGTATTAGCGAGATCACTGATTACTTTAACGAATGGTGGTATAGAGGAAAGGGATCGTGCATTTAAAGCATTTCTAGCGGTTCTATGCGAGTTAGGCGTCCTGAACTCGAATCTGCTGATAAGCTGCGGCGGCGTCGGCACTCTGGCTAGAGCTGCGATGACCGGACAGAGCGCTGTTGCAGTTGAACCTGTCGTCGGAGTGCTGCTACGACTGCTGAACAATCCTGATACGCGCGCCAGCGTCTCCCTCCTGTGCTTCGCCGCGCCCTACTGCGAGCTTCATTCCTTGAGCATGGAAAGAACCAAGGAGGAGCGCGAACAGAGATTCACCGCCAGTAAACTTGCCCTGCTAAGCATCTTGCGCTCGTATCCGGGCGTCCTTCACTTTTGCCGGCCGGACAATAATTCGGGCCTCAAGGCCATCGCGGATATTCTATACGTGGACCAATTGGAGGTGCGTGGCGCTGTTCTAGAACTGCTCTACGAGTTACTGGATCTGCCGTTACCTACTTGGACTGACGAGCCGGACGTCGCGCTGGCTGCGGTGGATCCCAGTAGATCGCGGGATTCATGGAAGTTGTCGGAGGGTTTTGTAGCCGCCGAGGGAAAATCTATACTGCCATCTCTGTCGTCACATTGTCCCAACATCACGGAGATACATTCGGCATTATTAGTCTATGTTCTTCTAGAATGTGGCTTGCACCGAGCCCTCGCAGAAACCATCGTCTCCAGTGACACCTTCATCTCAGTACGCGCGGCGGTACTCTTGGGCGCGTTGTTACACCTCGCACATTCGCTCCTACCATCCGAGCTCTGCGACCTTACACCGCCATTGCCGAATCTGCTGGAACACGCGAGCGCCGGCAAGCATCAGGCACTAGCGGCAGTCACCATTCTTGAACGAATGCACACCATGATGCGGCGTAGACCGACACCGGCGAGTCTCTTCCTCGATCGTATTCTTCAAGCGGGCACCTGGTTACGTCCGATTCTGCCACGACGTCAACGGCCATCCGGCAGGCACTGGTTACGAATCGGCAGGGAGTCACCAATCACACCTCTGCTCAAGGACGCGCAAGTGCTCAGTTCGAAAGACGCTCTTGCTTGGAACTGGCCAGTGGTGCGAGCGATTTTACGATCGCGCGAAGACGCGACGCGAATCCTTCATGATTCCGATCACCGGCTGTTTATGAAACGACTTGTGCGTTACTTTAAACCATCGTGGAATGGCTATAGCAGAGTCGAGCTGGGCACGAGCGCAACGTTAGCGCGCGAAGCGACTCTTGCAGGCTGCGATCTGTTGAACTGTTTGTTGGAACTGCACGAACCGGAAGGCGCGCGATTGCTCAACGAACTGATTGGGGACATCGCCGAACAGATTGGCAACATTCGCACTGCCGAATCTGCGCATGATTGTCTGTTCTCACCACGTCACATGTCCACTACGTGTTGCCAGAAATACTTCCTGTTTCTCGGCCAGTTGAGTCACTCGGCCAAGGGAACGGTGGTTCTTAAGAGCTTCAATCTTTTGGAGAAGTTGCAAGATCTCGCGCTGGCCACCAATCACGACTGCTACGTCAAACTGATTGTCTCCAGCTTGGATTATTCCCGGGATGGTCCCAACAGGAAAGTATTAAGCAAGATCATCTCTGAGGCAACATTGTGGAGCACGCGCCTGTACGCTACACAGTTCCTACGGTTGATTCTTCGCGCCAGAATGACGGACGCCGTACGCTGGGCGATGACATTGCTAGCGGATCGATTGTCAGACAGCTACACGGCCGTAGCGCTGGCTGCTTTAGAGGCATTACACGAAGCCTGTGACGAAACCGAGTATCTGGAGGCATTGCTGCAACAGGGCGGACAATCACGCGACTGGGACAAGTGGCTGCAGCATTTGGGCGACAAGGGTTACCTATTGAAAATTCGACTCTACTCTCTTCAGCAAGGTTTCGCGAGTCTCGCCGCACCTTCCGAGGAGTTGGAGAAGTGGATTGGACCGGGCGGTTTCGCCGAGCGATACGTGGGCCTTGTAGAAGGAGAGATACATGACGCATTGACGTATCGTCAACGCGACGAGTCTGGAAGTTATCAGAGAAGGCCCACCAATGATGTGGTCATAATGCCACGAGACATTTACGTGCCGCCGCATTTAATTGGCCAGCTGGCGCAGCATGACTTAGGAATGCAATTATTATTACGCCGCAACGTAATACAGCGTTTCGCTCGAGTATTGCAACGTTTCAAGTTGGAATTTGGCGGTCGCGACTCAGAGTCCAATTCACGATGTACCAGAACGAGTCGTCTCGCTGCCATGGCGACAGCAACAGCAGTCTCCACTGCTATCGATGATGTCTGTATCATGTCGGAGGAGTCCGGTACGGACGAAGCCGTCGAGCAGTGCAGCCGCCTTGAGACCATCCCCGATTACGAAACAGTGGAGACTGAACCTCGTGACACGGTGAGCCAACCACGGACGGAATCATTGCTGGAGATTCATCGGAAAACTAGCATGGACGATTCCAGACACACTACTCCGGAGCGAAGCTGGAGGCTGGAGACCGAATCGTCGCGCGACGATCATTTTGTTGGCCCGAACGGCGGCATTCTCAAGGTTAAATCGGCTCTCTGGGCCCTCGGTCACGCGGGTACGTCTGTCGCGGGTGTTGAACACTTAAGTCACTTGGGTATCATTGAGATGATTACGTCTATGGCGGAAACGTGTCCGTATTACTCGGTACGTGCCACTGCGATGTACGCTCTCAGCCTGATCGGCACTACACGAGCTGGAGCTGATACATTGGTGAACTTCAACTGGCCATGCGTCAGGCATCGACGCGGTGACAACTGGCCCGTGGTACCACCCTCGAGTAGATATCCTATGCCGAGCCCAATCCCCGTGCAGCGACATCATCGTAGTCTCAGTGACGGCAAACCGGAACTGCTCGAACCAATCGTACGCCGCACCAGGAATCGATCCGAGAGTGCGGCCACGGATCTCGAGGCGCGACGATACTTCTTATCGTAAGTAAAGCGATTAAAAATAAAAATACATATCGAGAGTAGATATTGAAATCATTTTAAGCGGACTTCTTAAGTGGAAGAGCTTGTCGAAATATTGTAGCGTAATAGGATTTTTTATTTTTATTTTTATAGTTTAATGTCTGTTTTCGATTTAGATTAATCACAGTTCAACTTGCTCTTCATCTTTTTCTAATTCTTAGGACTAGAAAAAGATAAGAGTTGAACCAAGATTAAAGTTAATCTACATTGGTGGAAATAGTCATAAAAGAAAGATGGATTCAAATATTTTAATCTATTTGCGTTTTGATATTAATATTAATGTTATATTTTTCTGTTCTTTAGAGAGAGAGGCGAAACTCCAAGTCCCGTTTCAAGTATTCAAAGATTAAGCCAACAAGATGCTGAAGGATATGCGCGACTACGTAGTTTACAACGCCATCGCAGGCCGAGTTATTCTCAAAGTAGTTTAGAAGTATGTGAAAAGACATGCCTATGTCTAGAAATTAGATTTCAACGGTTTTTTAAACAACACAATCCAGTCTTTCTTTTTGCAGATGTATAGCTTAGATGGCCGTCTTTCGCTACAGAGCCTGTCGGAATACGATTCGTCCCGCAGCTGGATTGCGGAAAACGCGATTCTCACACCGACGCCACCTCCTCCGGAGGACGATAATGAAAATATATTTTATATGGGTGTCTGTCTGCCGAGAAAGTTGCTTACGATCTTTCCCGAGCCTCCTCAGCCATCCCAGCCGACTATCCTCGAGGATAGCATCAGATCCGAGTTGGAGACAACAGAGATCGACGAAGAATCCAGTTCAGAGTGTGATGCTGACACCGAGCATTGTCGCACGTGTCTCATTTGCTATCACGGCAAGAATGACAAGGACACTGGTACTGAACAAGATATGAAATTGCGAAGGTACCAAAAATATGATCTTTTGACAGAGTACTCGTTTGGGAGTAGAAAACAAATATAATTGCAAACAAAAAATTACTTATTAGAATATTAAGTCTCTTGATCATTTACTAGATCTTCAGATTGATGACATTAGAAAACACATAATAGAAATTCTTGCAAAATATAACGAACTTTTTATTCCGGAATAGAATAAAATATTTATCTCAACAGTTATATAATTTGTTTTGTCTTCTAGTGTTAGCCATATTTAATTTCAATTAAATGATTTATATTTTGAGTTATTTATGGATTACCGAAATACAAGGAGAGTTTGCGGTATATTTTACATTTCTATTCTACCGATTGTTTTATTGAATGTTTTATTAAAAAAAATATATTTTAATATATATTTGTAAAATTCTTTATTTATCTTTCTCGCTTCTAACGTCACCGTCTACGATGCTACAGTGGATAGACAGGAACTTCAAAATGAAAAATTTGGAATTATAATTCTTAATTAATTACATTATAAAGTACTTTTTATGTATTGACGTTTAAAAATGTTTTTTTCATCATAAACTTTTATGATTTTGTGTTACGTTTAATTCGGTCGTGTTTGCACAGAGAAATACTTAGACACACCCAACGGCTTGCAAATCCAGTGTGGTATCGTCACAGTCGTCAATCGTTACTTAGACTGAGACAACAGTATCCCGAGAAGTTTCAGGTATGTTACATTTGTCATACATTCTATTTCTGCAACAGCACACAGTAGTATTCTTTATATACATTCGTCTTTTGCAGGATACTTGCTTGTTTTCGGATGTAGCTGCTCGCTTAGGTAGCGGTACGTATAGAATGCCAGCGCGGCAATTTCTGCAAGAGCTGTTTCTGGATTCTCCATTCGATGCGGTAAGTTTTTTTATGACGTATGTTTCCATGTGCCGATTCTCGTATAATTGCATGACTCATGATTGTCAGCAATTCATGTCAGCGTTATTTTAGAGTTGGTTCAACGCGTAATCGATTGAAGGAACCATTAAAAATAAAAAGTTTTTTTATTTTTTTTTGTATTTTTTTTTGTTGAAATATGATTGCGCGAAGAATTCGTAACTAAATTTATCTTTAATATGATGATATTTATGAGTCAATAACTGTATAAAACTGTTATCGGCTTCTTTTTTCTTCAATATATTCATTATATTTATATTATACATAAATAAAATTAAAATATTAAATATTAACAGATTAATAAATATTAATAAATTAAATATTACAAATTTATAAATTAAAATGTATGTGTGAATATAACTTTTTTTCTCTTTGATTGTAAGATAATTTGCGACTTTGCAGCTCTACGTCGAACCAATCAATATCTTGAAGATTCCGATTGGCACGGAGGAGAATCCTTTGCAATCACCTGTTCCTAGCTCCGAGGCTAGCCTTCGGCAGCAATCTGTAAGTCCTGCAGAGGGCAAGATTAACGGAAGACTTACTCTGACTGAGATACAAACGGCGCAACTGGCATCGGTCGCCGAGGAGAGCTCCTCGGCCGGTGGTGGTGGTGGTGGCGGCGACAGCGGCAAAAGTGAATCATGCAACACGGGGCATCAACGTAAAAAGAAGTCTCTAGAAGTTGTTCGTCCATCACAAGAACGACGCACCGACGAGAAGATCATAGCCGAAATCCTAAAGCCGGAAGAACGAATACGTTTGTCAAAGAGTTCCGATAGGTCGTTAAAAGTATCAGGTACAAACACTGCCATCAGCCTTGATTCATAGTTTTCGAATTCTCGATCACGATTGCGCACGCGTGTGTACGTGCGTGCGCGCGTATGCATGCCGTGCGTACGTTATATGCTGTGTGTACATATTTTGTATTAAAATGATAATGATATATAAAAATAATAAATTACACGTATACACATACATTTACAC
>Ga0157363_1006549_pt1 | contig 10964 bp, 3 predicted proteins | sample AttsexASBM1_FD_111477 | JGI IMG/M metagenome (GOLD analysis project Ga0157363, IMG submission 111477) | Fungus gardens microbial communities from leaf cutter ant in Ribeirão Preto, State of São Paulo, Brazil - Atta sexdens ASBM1 | ecosystem: Host-associated > Fungi > Mycelium > Unclassified ...
CTTATCTTATAAATTATAATAGTCTCGCAATAAAATGTCATCATTTTTTTTATTTTAAAATTCGAAAATTCACGCTACTGATTAACTGAACATAAGTAACGGCATATGTTATATTTCTTTTATAGCTGCCGAGGGTTATGATTACTGTCTTAAAGGCGAGAGAGAAAAAAACGACGGAGGGTGACGCGGCATTGATAAAAAATCGAAGTTAAGCGTTTACATCCGTCTAAAACGCAGCATGTGACGATCGGACGTTCACGCGAGGCATTTACGAGGACAATGGGGACGAAAATCCCGCGAGAAGGACGCCTCCTTATAGCGCCAGCTGGTAGTCGTCATCGTCCCCCTTGTGATATACGCGCATGTGGACACGCCGCCTTGAAGGTGGCCAAAGCGACACCCTTCTTAACCAGGGTTTACGAGGGTGGCTAATCGTGTACACGTCGTGTTTCCGTACAGTTAGCACAATGCAACGACAATACCGACAACACACTGTATACTGACCGCTTGACCAGCCGCCCACTGGTCGTTTATCAAACGAATAGCGACCGTGTCTAAACACGGCGCGAGGGTGGCCTTAGGCGCTTTTCCTATACGTGTACGTTCTACACAAGATGGAGATAGATGTTAACGACAAGCTTCTGCCAGATGCACGTGGCAGTAGTGAAAACTTTAATGCTGACGTTATGGACGCAAAATATATGATGACTGAGAGGAGTATATCATTTCATTGAAATTTACATTTACCAAGAGCAATTTTACATATTTTATAATGTTTCAATATGGTTAGCAATAATACAATCAAAATGCAGAATCATGTGTAAAAACATCAAATGAAATTGACTTATTTATTTAACGTCTCATTTTTCCTTTAGAATTATATATAATTTTAAAATAATAAAATTATTATTCCAATCTATAAAATATTTCTGATAACGACATCATTAACAAGTCGAGTGAAAAGAGTAATAATTGTATCTTATTATATTATTTAAGAGAAATATTTCTTCATGTATCTCTAGTTAAATCAACGGACTAACTGTTCATTTAGAGACAAGGCGCGATATGGCGAGATATAAATCACAAATGTAAAGTCAACTTGTCGCCCTTTCGAGAATAGCAGGGGCCTCCAGGGAGATTAAACGCGGGCGCTGTTATTCGTTTTCGGATGACAGCGGGTTCGGCCGCGCGGCGTTCGATACGATCGGGTCAAGATCGGCTAGGAGCCAAGCAGTAAAGAACTGCTTGGCTGCCAAGAGCAGAGAACCGAGGGCGCAGCTGCAGCTGATCGGGGCCACCACTCCCTTGCTGGTTAAGTTGGCGCGTGCCATCCCCATGCTACCTATCTTCCTTTTTTCCTTTCCCTCCTTCTGAAAGGTTTCAGGTAGAAGTCTCAGATACGTTGCTGGGTCTCTTGCGTAACGTACATTCTATAATGTACCTGCCGTGAAAAAAGTGGAGAGGATGATGCATTCGAAACGAACGAATTGAAACTTGCATACTGCACAGTACTCATTGAAATAGAGTTGATAAATTGTACTGCATTACATTGCGAAATAAATATTTTGATCCATAAAAAAATAAAATTATTATTTTATTTATTAGCGTTTGCTCTACATTTGCAATCGTGCCAATGATAGATAACAATCATTTATAGCTAAACTAATTTAATATAATTATTTAATTTATAAACTTTGATTTTTGTTATATTCAATTTTCGTAAATTTTTGTGAATTCTAAAGGAGTCCATAGAGTTATTCCTAAACTGCAGCGGTCTCATTGACTGCCGCTGAAAAAAGTAAAATTCTGTTTCTTTCTCTATTTTATTCATCTTAATCTAATATAAAACAATAGTTTTTATTTTAATACTTTAATTATTATTCATCTTAAAATTAAAGTAATTTGGAATATTACGCCATATCAGTTTAAAAAATAAAACATTAATTTCAGAAGCTATAATTTTTCATATTTATTTTCCTACGCAAATAAAAAAGCAAGATTCCACGTTTTTTTGCTAACGGTCGGTACTCTAATCAAATTATAGTCTTAATACGGGAAACACAACGTCTCTAACGTTAACGGAGATAAATCTAACGGCTCCAACGTTTTTTTGCTGTCAAAAGACGCGTGCCAAAATTGAAAGTTTAGTCGCCCGAGGCAGGATGGATAGTAAAAAAAAAGCCGGAGTTCAACGGAGGGGCAAACAGCTGAGTCGCATTGAATCACGTCGCGTGTGTGCTCAAGGTGTTCGCCAACGGCTCAGATTCGAATTCAACGTGCAAGAGGATCTTGTCCCGTGCCTTCCTTTCATAACGCTTCTTATTATGCTCCCTACTAAGCCTGTCCAGGAGCCTGTCCCGGAATTTCGGTTAGACTATCTCTTGCCGTCACTCCAGGACGGGTGTCTTCCTTCGGGATGACTCAAGGATCCACGTGTCACATGCTTAATATACCGTGACTTCTGAATAACGTACCGATTTAGTACGTTAACCCTATAGCGAAGAAAGATAAGAGCTGATACGTTTTGTATCGTTTGTAATACAATTCTTAAACGATATCTGTGTAATTTGCACTAGCATAAAAGATTTTTATGTCCATTTCTATCGATGTATGTAGATTAACTTTAATCTCGGTTTAACTTACTCTTTATCTTTTTCTGATTCTAAGAACAAGAAAAAAGTAAATTAAATTAAGATTAAAGTTGATCTACATTGGTAGAAATGGATATTAATAACGTTAAGCTATACAGGATATCATCTGAGAAAATTAAGAATAACGTTCGGAGAGCTAATTGAATCAAATTTTTTTTCATTTATTTTGCAATTTCTAATTGCTCAGTATTCATAATAATTTTAGCATTATAAATTGTCAATTTTTATCGTTTTTATTCTCTAAATCTGAATCAGTGGATAATCACTGATATCAGTAACACTGGTAATCAGTGAATGAAATATGAAATCCCTAATCTAATTAATCTTTATGGTGATCTAATTAACTTTGTTTTAGTGCTTAAATTCAATGAATATGGTATTGGAAGATTGATATTAACGTGCAGATATCAGTATTTTAGTTATATAATGCTCAAACATTCTTCCTTTTTTTAGTTGAACTTCATTGATTATCAGTGCAAAGTGCCACTTGATAATTAGTAACTATTCACCGATTCAAATTTAGAGAGTATATTAACGCTATACCGCTTCCTTCTTCCTGAATTTTTCTTCAACTAAATTAGCGTAAATCTCTTTCTTATTGTTTCGTATCGTCAGTTAACTCAGGCGTTAACTTCCAAAAATATTCCTCTTCAAATTCATTTCTTCGTTTGTGGGATCATGTCCACGCATTCTTGTGCTCGCCTACATCGTTATGACTTTGGGTTCAATTAATAGGAATGCCACTGTTCCAAATATCCACGCGGATATAATCGAAATAACCGCGTTCCTTGGTCGCCGAGATATATATATACTCACTGTAAGCTCGTGCCAATCAAATTTATAGCGGCCGCGCGCGACCGCTTGCTAACGAGAAAGAGGTACATGCGGGATGGGAACGAGTAGGCGAGATAGAGGCATGTTCGAAATATGAAATATGTAACTGGATAAGATAGCAGAAAACGTCTAGGAATCTGATTTAATTTTCACCGGCGGTGATCGGCGTACACTTATTACAACATTGTCTCGTGAATATGGTAATCGCTAAAATAATATCAGAGATATTAGTTCGTAGAAAGAATATCTGTTACAAGACTAGTTTAAGTTACCGGTTGATCGGCGAACGGTTATCGATGATTGTCGCTAATACTAGCCATCACTCTTGCGCTTCGTCCTACTACGCTACGGGCGTATTCCGGATATATTTCGCTAGTTAAGCGTCGCGGATTATCTACGACGAACGCTCTGATTAATTGTCTGAAACGACTAGCATCGAAAGTATCGATCCACGCTACAGTGTGCACCCGAGATCCCGCGTTTAAACTAGATCTCTCGATCTCTCACAGTCGCTTCCGAGATACAGATAGTCATCGGTAATTATCATTGGACCTTCGATAACCCGCGGATAAGCGGAAACGCTGAGGCGATAAGGAAACGTCTAGGTATTATTCGAAAATAATTTCGAATAACGGATCATAAAACAGTTTACGTGTCGCGGTTTTTAGCGCGCATCAGTTTACCGGGAGAAGTTTATCTCCGGTTTTGTATTTCATTCGATTGTACGAGTTGCAATAAGGTATCTTGAACTGTAGAGAAGCGTACCCGTTACTAATCGCAATAACTCGCATCTCAGATGCCCCCGATATAGTGCAACGATAAGTAGGCATTCTGGCATATGTGAGCGATAATAAAATAGTAATAGGCACGCTTTCCATTATTGCGTCGAGCTCCGGGCGGATCTGGAAGCCCGTTTTCCGTTCCGGAGAGAGAGATTCATTATTATGCGCGAACCGAGCAACCTGCGTTCGTGCTCTCGTTTCAAGGAACAAACCGATCTCTTCCTTTTCACTCTCGATTCATCTTTTGTACCTCGGCCTATTTCGCGAGGTAAATGCACTCGCGGGTCGAAAATCGATAACGCAGGTACGCGGCAGATGCGGCTTGAACCCTCGAGGACGTTGAAAATGGAAAGAGAACATCTTCATTTCTATACGTTCTATACGTTCGTAGAATCGAGCTCTTAGCATATTTATTCAGCGTAAACGTCGTCGAACGAATATAATCATCACGAAAAATTGAATACAAATACATTTCCGTATGATGCGCAGGTGGTCGCGAAGGTGCTTTCCGGTTTGCCTAACGTAAGCGATGTTACCGAATTTCCCTCCGGAAATGATGTCAACCGCTTTAGAGTCTAGAGACTCAGCTTCTCCTCATTGCAAATAGCGACAAATTAATATTTTATGTAGTAGTTCGGATTTAATATAAGATTTATCTTTGGAAAATATATATTCACAAGGAAAATATCATAAAATAAAATAAATTAAAATATAGATTCAGTTTTTTGTAATGAAAATGTATTATTTCTAATGACTTAACAAGATTTGGACGGAGAGAAATTTTAGGAGATAAATATAAATTCAATATAAAATTGTTTTAAATAAATTTCAAAATAAAGGCATTTTCTCAGATATTTTTGATTTAATTTTTTACGAAACTCTTGTCAAGATCCATCGTTTTCTTATTTAAAATCGAATGTGATGGCGCAATCGTTTCAGCTTGTTCTTACGAAAGTGCTTGTGTCGTATATATATTGTATCAGCACGTCGAAAAGCTATCGACTACGCGCAGCGTCACAGCGTTAAAACCTGCACGCGGCGGCAATACTCCGTTTATAACCATCCAATCAGATCGGGATATTATCTCGACAATATATAGCGACGTGGCCGCCGATTGGAGCAAGCCCACGCACTATCGTCTCATATGCATATCTGCGCGCTTAATAGTTAATGGTCCGCCTCGCCCCGTTATGTCTCGTTTCTCCATCTTCCTCAGCTTGCCTTCTCAGCAACACGAATATGCGACGACGATCGAGATCGATATAATCGGATCTGCGCGCTATCGGTGGACCACCGATGTTGTCATCATTAATTTCATTATGCTAACGTGATTCCGCATCGCGAAGATAACGCGCAAAATCGCTCGAAACGATTCCTTTAATTGTTGTTTTTTTTTAGCCTTTAATTGTTAGTTTTTTTCCTTTAATAGTTGTTTATTTAATAATAGTACAATATAACACAAAAAAATTTAGTTTCGAAAAAACTTTATTATATATGCGCGATTAGAAAAATCAGTTCTATAGAACATTTCCCATGACGATAACAAATATATAATATAATAATAATAATAATAATAATAATAAATTATTATATTTAGAAAAGGAAAAATGCAAGAAATGCATTTCGAATTTATTATTTACGCGATGACAGATATGATGAAAGCGGCAGTATATAAGTCCTAACTTTGCAACTGAGATTCCGATTCAAAGAACTAAGCCAGCTTCCAAGCTGCTCGCTCAATCAACGCTTAAGCTACCTTAACCCTGTTGAGAGCTCAATCCAGAAATACTGGATGGCCATGGTAAAGCGGACAAAGCAAACACATTAAGAGAAAGAATGCACGTGATACATCTACAGATATCGAAACAAATTCAAAATTTAATTTAAATTTTATTTGTCTCTAAAGCTTTAGATTGTTGTGAAGTTAGCCCCCCAACATTAAAGAAAATTAAATTTATACATAGTTCATTCAATTGCAATTCGTTTGCAATGTATACTCATTTCGTTTGCACACTTTCAATAAAAAAGTTCTTCGTACTAACTCCTCAACTTCAAACAAATTAGATTGAAAAGGTTTTAATTGATAGATTTTCGTTTGCACACCTATAGCTAAAAAGTTATTAACAAATAAATATTGAGGGGAGGGGGAAGGAACTTCACAACAGTCCATTTTAGACAATCTATTTAATTCACAACCAATTCAAGATAAAATTCCACTTACAATTTTATGTGTCACATATCCTAAATGTAAACGTGTATCCTGACATAGATATATTTTATATTTCATATATATATATATATATATATAAATTTTACTTCTTCAAATATTTTCTATGTTACACGACACGCAAAATTATAAAATTATAAAGAATTTTGTTCCAAATTTGGTCGTGAATTATTGTCTAAAATAAGCTTAAGAGATTATGCGTACAAACATATCAGAAATTATATCTTTATATTATTGATTCATTTGTATCGTTTTATAAAAATAAAATCTTTGAAAATGTTTCTTTGTAAAAAGAATGAATGAAATTCATCTATTTAACATTAGTTATAGTATTTATTAATTTATATAGATATCAATTTTAAGAAACAGATCTCTATTGTTGCTAAATAAAATATTTAATAAATTCGCGTTAAATACCTATATCGTACATTAATCATCATGTCCCACTATATGAACAACACATTGAAGAATCAAAAGATCGAGCATCCGTTCAAGTTGATTTCGCGAACCTGATTTGCGATCTAAATTTAGTCCGATTCTCAATTTAGCAAAATGTTTGCGAATACAATCACTCGTCTCGGCAGCATCACTCAATGTCCGACGTTACAAGGCCTGATGGCTTCGTTTCATCGTAATGAAAAAAATCGGAGATTACATAATTGGAGTACTGCCCAGATCAAATCAAACAAGCAACCAATAGCAATCGAAATATTTCGTGAGATAATCAGTTAAGTACCAGCAATTAGTCTGAACATACATAGTATTCACAGATTCATACGAATAAAGATGCTTCAGATAAGAATGAAGAAATACATTAATATGTTGAGTTGTCCGGAAAGTTCGTGCCGATGTTGAAGGAAAATTGAAACGCAAAAGATTTAAATTTTAGTATACCTTTATTAAATTATATAGGTTAGTTGGCACGAACTTTCCGGACAACTCAATACAATCAAACCTATATATAAAAATCATAAGAAATAAATACCGGTAATTCCGAATATCGATAATAGTCTTCAAAGTCGAAGAGAAACTTTTTAGAGCAGTAGTATTTGCTTGCCTAATTTTATTATAAAAAAAGTCTCTTTCTTAAGTATAGTCGGTACCAGATGTCTCATAAAATTATATTCATTATATAATGTACACGTATATTGCGGTTATTAACATGTCTACAGATAATGAAAATGGAAATTAACGATGGAAATTCAGATTGCTCCAAAAATAAAGCTCGAAAAAGGATTCCGTCTCTGCGTGACGTCTCTTATATACATTTTTAAGAGTTAACTCGTAAAACTATCACCTCTAACGACATTACTTCTATAACGTTAAAATAGATATATATATAATTGAAGGAAATATTTGTTTATGTATTAAAATCAATTCAAGAATTTTTTTAAAATAAATTATAATAAAATACGTAAAAAATAAACAGTAATAGATAAAAAAATTTTACCTTTAAATAAAATTTTATTAATTACTAAAAGTTAGTAAATCATATTACAAAGATATTTTTTTTTATAAAAATTTCTTTTTATAATGTTTGTGATAATATAACAGATTGTGGAATGTCTCAAATTTAAATTTTTAATGTTTATTTCATATTTTCATTACTGTCGTGTATATAGAACTTGAAAGGACGATGAGAGTAATTAACTTTTTTGATACAAAGCACAATGTGGCGCATCGCACGTACGAGGGTAGATTAAATTTATTAGAAATATCTTTAGCGCAGACTGCAGTCGTTCTGCATATAATTCCTAGAGGATATTCTTATTATTCTGAGAGCAATTATAATCTCCGATGCACCGTGCCGTCGAGGCTATATTAATTCGTGGCGACGCCGTCTGAGAATGTCTTGCGTATTAACAGGGGCCACTGGACTCGCACTAGTCACAAATTTTAACTGATGAAAGTGTCGGTGTGTACGAGCTTCTGCTAGTAAAAGCTTTAATTTAGACGAAAAGTCATTCTCCAATCAATCTTTAGAGAAAATTCTATCTTTAAGAGATTAAAATGGATTAATTAATACTCTTGAGCTTATATCCCATGAAAATTATAAAAAAATCAGTACTTATACGTTTTTTAACTAACTAAAGGATTTTAACAATAAGGAATAGAAACAAAGGCCCTAATGATCAAAGCTAGATCTTAAAGGATTTTAAACGATCGAACTCATTAGAGATCAATCAATAAACAACGGTTGTATTAAAAATATGTGATTTAAATTTATTGCTCGTTAAGGCTAATTTAACAAATGATAGTTTCTTTTTTATAGTAAGGTCGTAAAACAATCCTGTTCATCGGTATTTTATGGTTGCACGAAAGAATGCCCACTCCCCGATCAAAAGTAATAAAAACGCATACTATTCCGTGGCTAAGTTACTAATAAGCCAGTTCGTTGTGATGTCATAATAATAGATTTTTTTCACGTGAGATGATACCAAATTGTAATGCAAGAAGCAGGCTACTGGATACTGAAGTCTCAAATCACTTAATAAAGACAAATTTATAATCATATATTTTTAATCATATTTTCTTATATAAAAAAATGATTTTAAGTAATTAATTAATTAATATATATACATATGCTGTATAACAGTAAAATATATTTCATATGTTTTTATTTCTATTTGCAATACATATAAATTGATAAACAATAATCAATTAAACTAAAAATCTCATTCTTATCTAAACTGATAAAATTTTTAAGTATTATTATGTACAATAATTTATATAAACTAATCGTGAAAAAATAAGGAAATTCTAAACAGTTATGCAATATGTAATATGTTTCAGAATGAAATACATATTTATGCTTTCCTTGCTATTTATTTGAAGGAAAAGGATCTATGAGATGTTATATTCATCTGTAATATTTTTTTATTGATCCATTATTGATCCTCAGATAAAAAAATAATTTGACACTCACCGATACGATGCGTAGCAGCGCATTAAAGTATGTACGTTGATCTGCAAATAAAAATATACAATAAAATTAAATATATCAACTCTAAAATAATTAATACTTTAAAAATTAATCAAATAAACATCTACATAAGAATTACATATTGTTAATTATTAATACATAACTTTCTTACGTTAACTTAATTCAATCAATTTTTAACCAATTTGCGTCACATATTTGAAAAAATTGTAAAATGTAATGCAAGATTTATTCGTAACATTCCCCTGTTATTTTTTATTTATTCTTATTTCGAATGACTAAACTAAAAAAATAAAAACAAGATATCTTTCAACAAAAAAATTGTCTTGACATGCTTATGACTATTAATCGCAAGAGTTAATCATGCGGATCGATATTCGATAAGTATTCGTAAGGCATGATCGCGTTTGGCATCTTGTATTACTCGTTGCTATCGCATCACTAAGAGTAATGAGACGTGTGGAGCAGCTTGCTACTATTGCTCTAGTCTCGGCATACGAATGATTTAAGTAACTGTACAACACACAGCGCGCCATACCAAAACAAGTGCCGAAGCATCGAGCGATAAGCTTTGTGTAAATCAATAAAACCCATAATATTTAACGCATGACATATAAATGTATTATGAGTTATGCCGCTTTTATTATAAAATATTGCTTATAAATTTTTAATCAATTTCAATTAATGCTATTATCGCACATTTTGCGCTGTATTCTGTATTATGAATACATCATCAAAAACGGAGAAAATCAATCGACAATTACATAAATTATTAATTGCAAATTTTATCAGTTACAAATTATAATTACAAATATTAATCCTTTTTCATTTTAATGAAAGTTTAAGAATGACTTATTAAGCCCGGAATCTAATCTAATAACTGACAGTTATATTATAAGCCATAATTCTTAGCACACGAGTTGATCGAGTTTGCGACTAGTATGGCTCGAAGGCGTCTTCTGTCAGACCGAAAGGCACATCCATTCGCGCGAGCCCGGATAACATGAACAGGATCTGAAACGCGTCCAGAGTATGTCGCCAAGACATTATCGTCCGTCCTTCGCTCACTCGCGACTATAGCCCAGGGGCGGATTGACTTATCGGAAAAGTTATGGTAAACTCAAAGAGAGGATATTGAATATCAACTGTGAAATTACCATAATAGATAAGAACTAAAGGTGCCACATTAAAGGTCAATTGTTCCATCTTCGAATAAACTATATGATAATTTACCTATTGGATAAGCAAAAGAGTGAAAGAATAAGAACATAAGAGAGTAAGAGGGTAAGAGAGTAAGAGGGTGAGTTGAAGTTTAATGAAAGATGAAACAATCCAATCTTAAGATTAATTCCAAAATAGAAAAATCTCTAATACAAATACAAATTTCTTTAATAGATTTCAAAATATAAATTAATTGTATATAAACTGTACATAAATTCAAGTTTTACACATATAAAGGTTTTCATTCGTTTGACGTATTTGTAATTTAATATATGTAATAGTTTTATTTTAACCATTACCTTTATAGA
>Ga0157363_1006550_pt1 | contig 10963 bp, 6 predicted proteins | sample AttsexASBM1_FD_111477 | JGI IMG/M metagenome (GOLD analysis project Ga0157363, IMG submission 111477) | Fungus gardens microbial communities from leaf cutter ant in Ribeirão Preto, State of São Paulo, Brazil - Atta sexdens ASBM1 | ecosystem: Host-associated > Fungi > Mycelium > Unclassified ...
GCGCGCGATACACGTACATGTGTTACACGTATATGTTGAAGAAATAATTGGAGTATTAAGTATAGCAGAACTAAGCCACTTAAGACAAGATTGCATTGATATAATAGTTCTACGAAATAGCATTCAAGCTTAGAGATTCATATTATTCTTGGTTCTTAATTTCCGAGTAATATCACGAGAACTCGTCCTAATTACTTAGTCCATTCTAATTGCACACTTTCGTGACAATCGTGCTATGAATTCTGAATACATGTGTTAATATTTGAATTTTAATTAATTGATCCAATCGTATTATACATTACATTCTAATTATAGATAATTTGGAAGATCCGTAACAATTTATTTTGAAAGAAATTCTGAGATATATAACTTATGAAAACATCTTCATGTTTCAGTATTATATAAAGTTTTATTTGTAGCGAATGAATTTGCAATCCAGATTTAACGCATCCAAATTAAGAACAGAGCCTCTATTCTTGAAAAGAAACGTATACGAACAACTAGGAAAATATTAAAGTATATGTATACTACAACATTTTCCTAGTTTTTCATATGTTTCTTTTCAATAATAGGAGCCTAGTTTATATTTATTTTCCGATTCAGAGAGACAAGTGTCCTATATCATGATATATGATATTTCTTTAAAGAAAGCTCTTTCATTAATCTGACTCGAATCGAGCATTCTCTATTTTTTTTTCAATATCGCGATTATTCTTCAGTCATCAAGAGTACTTGTATTTTCAAGATAGCAATCGCTCTGTCAATAACAATCTCAAGAATCTTTAGATAATTCGCTATCACAGTTTCTACGATCCGCGATTAAATCTGTTTTTTCCATCGCATAAAACGATAGTATAAAAATTGTTGATTCGCATTCCTGTTACTTTTTTATGCAACCATTACTTACTCTCGCCTATTGAAATCTAGTCTAGCAAGAATTTAGATTTTTTTTTACATAACACGGAACAGAGATAATTATATTTTAAGTACCGCATTGTTGCAATTTAATTTAATCTTTGTCCTCCGCAACTTATCATTTTCTTTCTTTATTCGATTTAGATAATAACGCGATGTTTTTCTAACATTGCTTTTCATCTCTGCGATGATTAATTCAAGTTCAATATTGATATTCCAATTTAGAGCGACTATCTATCTCTTTTTCAGTAAACACGATTATCCTGCACAATTTTTTGTCTTTTAAATTTGATAAAACTTGTAAAACGTGGAGATGAAATGTCGAGCTATTCTTTCAAAACGTCGGACGAAGCTGCGCCGTGAACTTTGCCGAAACGTCACATGAAAACAGACCGTAATAATTTTGCCGTAAAAATTTGTAACGTATACGAAATTTGAACAAAAATATATGAGCGAAATAAAATATATGTTGTACCAGTTGTTCAAACATTACCGCAAATGATTTTCGCGATTTTTGCCGGAGATTATTACCTCGCGCGTGTTAATGTGTGATAACCGTTATCAGAACTTGTAAAGACGAATCGCTATTGCTGGAGATGCAGAGAAAATAACCACGAAGAATATCGATTAGAAAGATATCGATTAGAATATTTATTTGAATTGAGCCATATTGTTTAATACTCTTCGTCGTCTTTTGAATGTACCGATTATGAAAAGTAATAGAGTACCTATATTCTACACCCTATATTCTACATCTATCGCCTTTTGACGACAAATATTTTCGAAAGAATTTCATTATCAATATATTGATATTTTTTTTTTTGTAATTCGAATAACGGTATTTCCCGGAAAATTTTTTATCGTCAGGATTAGCTGGAATTTCAGCGCTACGACGCGCAGAATTTTGATTAACGAGACATTCGAATCGCCATATAGGTGAAAATAGCTTTCAGAAGAGTTACTGTTATCGATATTTTAGTCGGGAAGCGAGCAATAATTTTTGTCGAATGATCACAATCACGATCGTGTTAATGTTTTATTGTCAACATTACAAACGGAAAGGAACGACAGGACGAATTATCGTCGTATGTTTGATAACGACCTTCGTTGTTCTTTCTTGGCAAGTTATCTCGGCCATTTGTTTCCGGATAGGTAATATGATATCGATCGGTAGCTTGCGATATTAAGGGCTATGTCAATAACAGCGTAAGCATGTCAGGCGCGTATATTACAACACGATAAAAAAGAGGTGTCCATTTCTCATGCAAAACTAATCTTATCGCAATTGTGAACTTGACCTTCCGTTGATCGCGCAGCGTATGGAGTACATGCTCGGTGTTTTGAAGATTGAAGGGAAATATTTTCTATGATCTGTAATACCGAAATTCTACATAGAAAGAACGGTTTTACTGGAGTATCTAAAAATTTAGATACCGATCTGAAAAGAATTTTGCTGGATTATCAAAATAATTATCCGGGAAAAAATTTTTCACATATAATTATATATAATTATATTTAAAATATGTCCATTTATATATAATATTTTTTTCCCGGGTATGTTGAACACTTAAATACTGACAATGTTGCAAAAAGTTTTAACATTCTAGCAACTAGTTCAAATATTCTAATTATTTTGATGATCCAAACGAAATTATTTTCAGATCTATATTCAGTTTAATTTTTTGATACTTTAACGAAATCATTCTTTCCATACATTTAAATTAATAGACGATACAGACAAGTTTTATATATATCTTCCAATACATGTATTTGTGCGTGATTCAAGAACACGTTTAATTTATCTCATCATATAAGGAGCAAAGAGCTAATAATATTTCCTCAATAACATATCACTGTGTATTCCGTGCATGACGTAAATAATTCCTTAAAAAAAGTTAAACTATTTTACAATTTCGCGTAATAAAAAGCAGAACATAACTGCGTAATGTATTCCTTACATTATTTTTTATGTTTACCAAGCGCATAAAATTTCTCGCGCTATTAAAGAAAAGAATCGACCTGTTGCAGTTTCGCAAAATATTTCACTGTGCATCCAAATTAAGATCAGTCAGCGCTTGTCTCCTATTTTCCAATTGGCCCCCGCCGGTATGAGATTTGTTGCACCTGCGGGAAGCTTTAATCGACGTATGCGGCTCGCGCGAGCTTGCGCGAGCGCAAGCGTTTCGTGTAAATATTAGCGATAAATAACAGAATAGTTCGTATATCGTGTTCACTGCGGTGTGGTTCCTTTAGAGCGATTCTACTCATGAATATCTTCGCGTTTCTAGCTTGAGCCCGACGTTGCACCGACGGTGACTTCTATTTATTTGCAATTCAATTTCAACCAACCTCAAGTTAACTTTGGTTTAAATCTTTTGTGTCCTTTTTTATTTAGGAACAATTCATCCTCTCTCGCCCTGCATTTAACATCGAACGCGACATCTCGGTTTAGCGTAAATCTAAGCATCGTTTGCGGTTAATAAGTGTGAAAAAGGAAGCTTGATGTTGAGATGAAGGATGACAGAAGCTTCCGTTTAGCATTAAACGCATGACGTGAATGTACACCGAGCCAATAATATAAAATCTGTAGTTAGATTTAACTGAGGTTGGTGAAATTATCGGACATCTTCTCTGTCTCCATCTTTCTCTCTCTTTCTTTGTCTATATCGTAGGTAAGACTTTAATATGGAAAGGGATGACTAAATGACGTCCTAAGTAACCGTCACGTTGGACGAAACCGGCTTGCCCGTCGATGCAACTCCGCGCTCGGTTGTCTTATAAATCGCCCAAAGGATGTACATCGGTACGCACCGAGGAACACGAAGGTAGGCACACAGGAACAGCACACGTGTACCTGCGGATTTCCCCGGCCCCGTTGTATATTATCCCCGCTATTATATTACTTTTAATTCAGTGTTCTTCGTATCACACACAGATGTACAAGTGTCGTCCTATTTATATACGTAGTTTATTCCTCGATCCCAGCGATCGATCGTTACGCAATCGCCGCACGCACGCATGCACGCATACACACATACACACGCGCGTATTCATGCAGATATTTGCCAGTTATCGAAACGTCTCATTGAAGTTCGCTCGCCGTTCTAAATTGCATCCGGCACGTGCGCCGACATGTGGCGCCTTTATTATATTTCGTCTCTTTGTTGTTTTAATCCCCTTTGGTCGTCGCGACTTGTGGATACATTGAGCGTTTCTTAAATTGTGGCATTGAATGACGCGAGACATATTTATGAGAAAATCGAGTGCCACTATTTTTTAATCGAAAATGCATAAATTATCCGTTAAAAGTTTATAAATTATATATAATTAATATATGTAATTTTTGTATTTGTGAATTATTATCGGAAATTTCACAGAGGCTGTATATTTCTCCAATCAGAAATTTTTTGCTTATTTCGGTTTAACAGTTAATAGTTGTATCTCAATGTCTTCGATTACTTTCTCTATGAATTTATAAGGAATACTTTTATGTAAAATCATTGCTTTCCAAGTTTCTTAAATTTCATGTTATTTAACTTTCATGGAGCGATCATTCAGTGTACATAACGACTGAGTTAAGGACGTTCTCCGAAAAAATCCATTTTTTTTAGATTTTTCTGAAACTTACAGAATAAGCTTTTTTTAATATCCTGAATATATGTGCTTTAAAACTCAATACCCAGAGCGGGATTAAAAATCGAAATATTCCACTTCAAAGTTGAAGCATTTAATATATATATACATACATAGGATTCCTATCTAAAACTTATTCGAAAGTGATCTTTTTATTCACTGTAAAAAAGTTTTTTTTAATAATTTTTTGAAACAATGAGATATGAAACTTGATATCACAAGGAATAATATGAAATTTGTCTAAATACCGCTTCCGGTATTCGTTTTTAAGAAATCATTAAGCAAAATAAGTAACACAGTAAATAAGATCGCTATTTTTTCGACGGCGGCAGTAGCGAAGAGGTATTTTGTATTGTATAAAAAAATTTGTACAAACACATTAACACTTATGGAATATCTTATACTATATAAAAGTGAAATAAATTTTCATAAAAATTTTCATAATGGTGAGCACTAATGTGCTCATTAGGTTTGAGCACAATGCAGTCGAAGAACGTCCTTAATCTAAGCGATGCTCTCAAATTACGATATTTATCGAATATTTGCATTCCTTGAAAATCTTTTCTTATTGTAACTTGAGTTCGTATCGTCCGCGATATTTTAAAAGGAAAAAAAATTTGAAAGAAAAATACAGCGAGGATCTTTTATGCGTATCGTCACGCGATTTTACGACGCTGATGGGTTATTATAGAATGCCACGACGTTCACCAGAATGCGACTTGGGCGGATTTCGCGTCACCGCTTTATACTATGTCGCCGTCGTCGTCCCACTTTGAAAACGCCTCTCTTCCGCATTGATCCGTTCAATCTCGCTCGCCCCCGACTTCTCTCGCTGCGCACGGATTAAATTGCACGAGTGGAAAAGTTTCCTCTCTTCGTCTCTCCGTTTCGCGGGTTCTCCGTAATTTCTTTTCGCTCTCTCACAAGAGAACCTTTTCGTAAACATGATCGACCCGCATCCTGCTATATGCACTCCGTCATTCTTGGCATCTTCAAGGCTGCGTATTAATTGTTTGCTAATGAAATTTCTCTCTCGCCCATGGAAAAACTTATTTCACAAAGATGTAAGTTATTATTCACAATTGTAGATTGTTCATATTAATGCATAAATGAAGATTGACAGAAAGAGCAGCATTGTTAATAGAATTCAAGTGACCTTCCTTTATATTTTGACAAAATATTGGCAAAGCAATAAGCAAGGCCACACGAAGAAAAACACTATGCGAAGTTTATAGCTTCACGTTTCCTTCTAGTTATTACTATATGATAGAAGATTTTGGAAGTCTTTCCAAGGGCGAAAAGAAAATCTCTTTTCAAATTGAACAACTTTTATTTGCGAGTCCTTGCGCTCGATTTTCTCGCGATCTATGTTTATTTTGCAGTTATGAATTTTCTGTGAGAAATTCATTACGTCATTATTCCAAATTCGCTATTAGGGCGAGTGCGGTCGACAACATCTCGAGAACTGACGTAACTCGATACGTAATTAATAGCGCGATGGAACGCGCGCTATTTAGACCTCGCTTCATTTCCATCCGGATCTCTCTCCTCGTTTCTCTCGTCGCCGCGACGAAGTTGCGCTCGCTTGCGTAATCGCCTCGTCTCGTAATAAGTCTCTTCTCCGTCGCTATCCAATCTCGAGCCCTGACGCCGAAGGCGCGTATAAATACGTCGCCTCGAAAATTCGCGCATCTGCCTTTGCGTATTTAATGAGGCAATCGTCAGATGCGCCTCGCGATGTGACTTTGAATCTTTCGGGATAAATAGTTGTCCGAGATAATTCGAGAAGTAGATTAATATTAAATACTATATATTTTCGTTTCGGCATTATCGATGCCGCTCATTGCGTCATCATAAATCGTAGTCAATAGTTTTAAATAGAAGATTGATGAAGATAATAATAATTTATAGATCCATCATTTCGGAATTTCGAATGTTTGCGATATTTATATATTTTTTTCTATTTTTAGAATAAATTGTCTCGACTTACATTAATTCTGACCTCGAATTGTTCATTCTGCTAATAATCTTGTCTCGCGATGATTGATATCTTTTTCAAAAGAGAAATGAAAGTAGGATTAAATTTGCACTCTGATTAACGAGAGAACATCGATAGTTTTTATTTATTAAAATTGAATATCGTCTTTTTTTGTACTTTCAATTATTCGTTTGAAGGGGCCGAAATTAAAATTCAACTATTGGCGTGTACAATTATTCGGGAGGATTCTTCTCTCATTTTTCTTCCAGAGAGAGAGACCACTTACTTTTTTCTTTGACGCGCGGTGCTTACATGTCGCTCATTCATTGGTGTTGACTTTTTCTGAACAACGGAAATTTAATGGGTCAGCGCGTTCTTCCCCATGTTATACTTCACATAACCCTCTGTCGTTCCTTCTTATCGACGTCCTTCGTGCTTGGAAATCGCTTTCTTCTCGTCATACATGAAAGAATTTGACGTCAATAAAATAATACTCTTTTGCAACAAATAAACAAACCAAGAAAACTTGGCAGATATTAATTTTGTTATCATTTTCTAATCATTGGAATGAGAGTTAAAATTCCTGAAGTCCGAAAGAATCATATAAGAATCATTGTGAATAATAAATGTAAATATATATATGTATATATGTATGTATGTATGTATGTATGTATATATATATATATATACATATATATATATATATATATATATATATGTGTGTTACGGATCTGTAATTTTAAGATTAGATTAGATAATTAGACTTCAAAGGAATCTCTTTCACACACAACATACTTGTGTTATTAATTATTATTATTTGTAATATTAATATATATTATTTTTATAGATTTATTATAAATATATTATCTGTTATTATTGGTTACTATGATTATTATTTATTAATATTATACCTCTAATTAATAAACTAGATATATCTATTACTCTGTCATTCAATTTGATTTATTTATATATGAATGATACAAAATGTACCGGCGACTTTATTGCGTTTCCCACGTTCTTATCGAAGATTTACACGTTGCTCGTGTTACGTGCTGTTACGCGAGAAATGTAGACGCGAAAGGGAAATGATTTTATAACGAGGCTTTCACACGTAAATCTCTCGCTAGTCGGCACGCATTATATCGCGTAATTGCAGAGCACAAACGCCTTTTGTACTTTTATACTGCATCAACATTATTATATTTAGCACTACCTGCTATTCAGTTTAGGACGGCTATCATCCTAAAAGATTAGCTATTAATTTTTCATAAATAGCATTTCCTTTTTTATTATCTCTATATGTATCAAATTATAGACTATATCTTAACTTTTACATGTTAATTCTGAGGATATGACTAAATCATTGACTTGACAAAGCTAATAAAAAGAAATGGGATTGTCAGGTAATATATACATATATAAACTTTTATTAACTTTCAGTAATATTGTCAAAATAATAGTGTCAAGCTAATAAGATATGTCTGAATAATAATTTGTGTATATTATCTCAATATCTTTAAATAATCTGAGTAAAGATGAATTGATGAATGAATAAAAAAAATTTTCCTTCTTAAGATAATTTCATAAATTCCTCTTTTATTATCTAAATTAAAAAAAATTTTCCTTCTTAAGATAATTTCATAAATTCCTCTTTTATTATCTAAATTAGCGTTATATTGAGGTAATTTTGCAATCGTAATAATAAATAGGCGTAATCATAGTATATTAAACAAACATCCCAGTCAGAAATGATAATGGAATCCCTTTTGGTATAAATTTGATTACATTTTTATTCTATAATAGCTCGTTTTTATTTGTGATTTATGATAGGAAGAAATTCTTTCCGTGAATTTTTCGCCTAGCGTGTACTTGATATGACAAAATATTCTAATTGGATGTCTCAAATATTGGATCATTTTGAAAAAGGATTGTTTTTTTGTTTCTATATCAGAATCTTTTTCATGTGTATCAACGATAAATATATAGCAATGGTTGGATGTCAAAGTTTTCTTGGCGGAGCTCGATGACAGAAAATTTTTCTTTGGAAAAGGAGAAGAGACTTCTAGAGAGACTTCCAGAAAAATAGCAATTGCTTGGCTCAATCATTTTGGTCTTCTTGTTAGCTTTAGTTTCTTTTTTGCCAGATTCAACAGAAATTAAGTTTCAGATAAACTAAATTTGAGCTAGTCGTTCGTGTAATAGGATTTTACAGTGATTAGTCAATTCTCCAGGGATGGGAAATGGGTCGCTCCACTGATTCCGAGTTCCAGTTATAGAGGAAAATGCAATTTTTTAAGGACAATGGCGCTTTTCGGTTTTCTAGTGCATGAAATTTCGTTTTCGCAATACTTTTTTTTCGAGGATGTGTCGAAAATTTATGATAACCAGTCGGATAAAATGCTCGTTATTCTTGTCGTTCAACTGACCTTGACTTCGCGAACGAACGTTTACGACTTTCTAACGATTTGGCGATGTAAAGGGAACGTATGTGAGAGAACGAGGAGCGCGTGCGCGATTATACAGAGTGTTTCAAAATCACCTTCACGTCTCTTTGACTATAGATATTGAGAAAGAAACTAGAGAACTAGCGTGTTGCTTGACGTTGAAAATGAAAGAGTTTCAGTGAGTCGAGTTTCAAGGATCTAAATATGGTAACGAAACCTTGTCATGCAGTTCATTTGGATCGTAGACTTTAGCACGGCATAAATTTAATCTTTTAATGAGCTCATAGATATATAATAAGGACATTTATATCGAAGATAAAAAAAAATTGCAAATATCAGTTTGTCATATTTAAAAAATTTTTTATTTCATAATGCGCGAAATTTCGTTTTTGTATCACTTCTTTTTCTGATGAAGAATGTTAAAGTTTAGAATGTTTAATTTTGTCGTATAGAATTGGGAGCCAAGAGGATGCTCGATATGTGATTTCGACCTATAATAAGCCCGTACACAATCATAGATAGCATGGAAATTTACTCGTCTATTACGACTTTCGTTGTCGAGCGTAACCGCAATTTGAATTACCTTTGTCCTTTTCTTCTCACAGAAACCTCCATCGATAATCGATGGGCGTGCGCCATTAGCTTCGCCAAACAGCCCGAAGCGTTCGCGCAATCATAAAGAAGCGGCGTGACATTTTTGTGCCGCGTAAAATTTGTCTGTCGCCTACGTCCCTCTTGCTTCGCGTACCGCCCGGATCCGCTTTTGATCGTTTCTATCTCGATTAAGTTGCTCTTCGTGACAAAGGTACAACCAATTACTTTTGAGTTCGCATCGATAACTCATTGCACCGCCCCTCTGTTACTCGAGGCGTACGATAATTGCTCCAATTGTTTCACAATATCAATTAAATGTGAACCGTACATTCCTGGTGGACTGAACTGTTCAACAAAATTAGGAACGCTGAAATTTGCACGGATCCGCTCAAATTTTATTTTAGAGTCTCGCTTATGAAGTTTAAGATGTAAAAAAATTTAAATTTAAATCTAGCAGATTTCTTTTTTGCATCTTCGGTATATTTTAGTTATCGTTAATACAGCTAATGGCATCATGAATAATCGAGATTTTATATATCTTTGATTATGAAATTATTACATACTTTGAATGGAGGCTTCGGTTAAGAGAAGAGCAGACGGAAGCATTTGTTGTCAATTAGATCAGAGAAATGTGATTGATGGCAATATTGCGTAGGCAGAATTGTTCTCGATGGCAAGATACCAATCTTAACGCTATGAGTGACACAGCTTGCTTGTGCTTAACCACGTTCGTAAAAATTACGACCGTCGTATTAAATGATCAATTCGTCTTGAGACAACGTAGCTGCATCATTGCACCAATAGAACATCGTCTGCTGGCATCGAATCTGATGACATCGAATTCATCGTAGAATATAGTACAGATTGTATGGCTAAATAATTAGGCTTGCATTCGTAATTCTAAGTTTGTTCCGTAAAGATCCGCTTAGACTCGCCGAATGAATTTGCAGAGACTTATTTATACTGGATTGTTTTGCTCCTGTGTTAGTTTCAGCGCTTAATAAAACATCGCACGCATACTGAAAACGCAGAAGCAACGCGATTTAAGAGAACACTGTCGGAATATTTTCTTTTTTCCAGAAAACAGTCTTATATTAAAAATATTTTGGGAATTCTTCTTCAAAAACAAGTTTTCAAAATATATTTGCGCCTATCGGATAATATATCGGAGAAACATCATCAAGATATTCTGGGGTTCTCAGAAAGCTTTTAAAAAACATCGTTGTTATGCTAAGAATCATTTCAGAATGTCCTAGTATTTGGAAAACATTCTCAAAATATTCTGTTCTTGGAATCATTAGCTGCGTTCAGTAAAAGAAGCAGCTTTGCATCTGTCGTAAAATTCTTTAACATGATTGCTTCTTAATTCCTCATTGGATTTTAATGTATAAATTAATCA
>Ga0157363_1006551_pt1 | contig 10963 bp, 11 predicted proteins | sample AttsexASBM1_FD_111477 | JGI IMG/M metagenome (GOLD analysis project Ga0157363, IMG submission 111477) | Fungus gardens microbial communities from leaf cutter ant in Ribeirão Preto, State of São Paulo, Brazil - Atta sexdens ASBM1 | ecosystem: Host-associated > Fungi > Mycelium > Unclassified ...
AGCTTTCGAAACAAAAGCGTGCAGTTTGCTACTTCGATGCGTTTCGCAAGAACGAGTTACACGGGTTGTGTTATGGATGAGCGTTCGAAGTCTCGTTCATCGCGACGGCTGGAAATAGGGGTTGCAGTTGGGGGTGGTTTGTTTTGCCCTCGTCCGTTGAATAGGAACAATCGGCTCGCAATCGGTGTGCGCTTTTTTCCCGCGATGTAAAGTGTTGCGTCGAGACGATCGACGATGTAGAGGACGAGTTGTACAGAGAAGAAGAGGAGAAGAAGGAGGAGGAGGAGGAAAAGGAGGCAGCGAGAGGACGAAAAATATGGCCCGTGTGCATGTCGAGCGTGTCGACTGCTTTTTTGCTCGTCTTGTGCTTCTGTCTCTTTTTCTTTTTTTTTGTTTCTCTATTTCGTCGTCGTCTCCTGCTCGAGGATCGTTGACCGTGTCGAATGTCGGTCACTGTAAATGAGATTCGCAGAGGCCGAGACGTTAGAGAAGTCCTCCCTCGAAGCTGCCTTTCTTCTCCTTCGTATCGCTCTCATTTTTTATCTCTTTTTCTCTTCTCTCTCTCTCTCTCTCTCTCTCTCTCTCTCTATTTCTATTTCTTTTTCTTCTCTCATGAGAAACTTCCGAAGTAAACTAATGGCAGAATGAGAGGAAGGAGAGTGCCAAGTTGCGGGTTGGCACAGTCGTTTAAATGTTTAGATTCGCAGTGTGAAAATCCCTCTTTTACTCCCTTACGCGGAAAACTTCTTATCGTAAGAAAGCGAACGCTCGCACATTTGGAATGCAAGGGGGCTTTCCGCATCGCGGAAAAATACCGCCTTCCTCCGGACCGTACTGCTCACAAACGCGCACGAGCGCGGGGTTTCAAGTAGTTTTAATTTCAACCACGGTAATTTTCGTGGTTGCGAGTAGTGGCGACGCGACGCCTCTCTCACCTCCAACGGGGAATAATTATTTTAGATGACAGCCGACGCGACGTACACGAAATTCGTTCTCATCGTGTGAATTCGCGCACGCGTGATTGGCTGAAATGGAGCTTCTCTCTTGCTATGATTATATCGACTGGATTATCAAGAATATACATTGCTCTGAATTTCGGTCTGCTTGCTGCAATCTCGAAACAGCTGCGGTATTCCAATGTAGCCGACAGTGAGATTTATTCATCGTGTATCGCTAAGAATATTTTTTATTTATTATTTGAGATATATTGTATCTTCAAACAGTTATTTATCGATATTTCCAGATATTTTAAAAATTGTCTGCGAGTATATTAATTCCGGCGTTATAACGGGCTCGCAAATATCTTGGTCGAAAAATATTAGCTTTACGTTTATTGCTTTTTACACCAGGCTCACTGAGATTATGATGCTTTCGAACAATAGCGTCACGCGGCACGTTGCTGCTTTTTCATCCTGAAAATAATTCTTTGGAAAAACTTCGGCAAGAACTCTCTCATAACCGTCTACAATAGTCTACATATTTACATCGCCGAAACAAATATATAACGATAAAATAATCGCTCACTATCAAGAGAATATTTTTAAAAATTGTTTTCTTATCATATTGTATTTTATATTGATTATGAGAAATCTCACCCAGAGGAAATTTTAGAATAAATATGTACATAATGAATTTTCCTGATTTTTTTAAAACTGCTGATATCGATCGGTAGTCGTCATCAAATTTCAATAGCAATCTATTTTTTTTTAAATTTTACCTTCTTATGGCACGAAGAGTCGGATCGAATTCTATTTTTTGAATATTTTAAAAATGCACTTAAAAAAAGAGTTAATAAAATTCAGCTATTAAGAGATTATATCCTTTACTTTATATTTAAAGAAAACAACTAACAATTAATATTAGTTCAAAATTGTGCTCTATGTGAGTTAATGTATTAATAGAATTAAAAAATCTTATTAATAAATTATCCTCTACGCATTTTTGTTATAATAGATAATATTTTAAAATAAAAATATTTTTCTTTTTTTATTTGAAAACTCTCGGAAATCCCGGAAGTTCAACGCACCTGCTTGAATGCTTTGACTCGAGTTTTCGCGAGCGCGGGTTTTCTGCAACGCGAGCGTGTACGTGCCCGTAAGCTCAAAGCCTGGTGTTAGCAGTACAGAACATCATATCGTACAGAAATCTGTACGTAGCGCGTCGTTCTGCAGCTGTGCGTCGCTCTTCTTTCAGATTCGAGCGAATCGGCAGCGGTGCGGCACCGGCACGAGAGACCAAAGGGAATACGTGCAACGAGATGCCAGCCTTCGCACCGTTCGCACCACATTCTGGGAGATACGTTATCCCGCGAGAACGACGACTACGTTCGTGGGAGCACTCGGCGGTTTTACACTTTTCTACTAAATCAACCGTTAACGTCCCTGCGGATGCACTGCGCACTCCGATCTACGATCGATAAGCGAGCGCTTCACGTGAAGCGTCTCAATTCGACCATCGTCGTCGTGATTCTTTCGTTGACGTCAAACGCCTCGCGAAAGAGCGAGAGAGGAAGATTCTGCGATGCGCGTGACGGGGAAGACGTACGAGAGAGCAAGAAATGGATGGGAAAAGTACGTTCGAATCTTAGCCCGCTCTGCCCCGTAAATAGCGTTTTGTAACCCCCGTCACGTGAAATCGATATCCCTTAAGAGCCGGTCCGTGAGGTCGTTCGTCAGACCGGTGTTGCCTGTTTCACCCCCCCGTGGAAGTGGAACTTGTAAGAGAGAGTGCGCGCTAGTCTGCGGGGAGTCTGCGGGAGGAGGTGGACACGAACGAGGTTGGTTGAATAAAAGAAGATGCACCGGAAAAGGCCAACGTTCCTCACCGACATGGGACTGCTAATGTTCTTAGCGGTAACAGCCTCGCTGTTGGGTTACTGCCAAACGGACGAAAAAGGTAAGACACACGAGAATCACGACTCGCGACCTTCCTTTGCTTACCGTATCCCTTTCTTTTCTTCCTTATCTCTCTCCCACGCGCCCGCGTTTTATACTATCTACCTCGGTTGCGGGGGTAACGTCGAAAGAAATACGGATTTCGCTTTCCGCATCGTCCAACTCTCGGATGAGGATGAAGGGAGGCGAGAATAGTGCCGTGCGCGAGAAAGAGCGGCGAAGATTAACTTTTATGGCCGCCGGCATGAGTACTTCCCGCGAATTTACTTATAGCGGGAGCGGTTTAATGGTCGCCACGCACGTACATCGCCAGGCGCTTTTAATAGTGCGCGAGACTATGGCCGCGTTGCATTCGGCGCGACGTCCCTTCGTAAACACCCCCGCAAACGATTATATCGACCGTAAGTCTCTTAATCCTTAATCCGCGAACAGCCAGCGGATAGTTGAAATTACCACTTTTCAATACTTGCGATGATAGAAATTTATAAAATAAATGAAAAATATCTCCAATATAAAATTATAATAGTGAGGACAGGAAAGCGAGAATCGAAATGATAAATGTACAATTATTTGTAATAATTGCGAATGTAAAATCGGAAGATATAAAAAAAAATCCAATTCACTTTGAATCGATATTCGGAATGGCTTTAAATAATTCGATTCATTTTTTTTTTTATTAAAGTTTAAAACTTTTTTATCAAAGTTTAAAATTTTCATTTGCCAGAGTTATCAAGAGGGACTTTTCACGGAAAAAATGCGGTTTTGCTAAAGTATTTAAAAATATATTGTTGAATGTCGAATTATATTCAGTTTGAGTTATTTTTAATCATTTGTATAGATCACTACTGTTCCTACTTAAAAAAAAATGAAATTAAATGATTTAACTCAAGAAAATGTATAAAATTTATTTTTAATTTATTATTTATTAAATCTATAATTCGTTAATATGGATGTTGTTTATTTTAAAACTAATCACAAAAATGGATTAGTTTACATTTTGACACACGGGAGTTAAGATGTTATTTAACTGAAAAGAAATTGAGTTCGGACTGTTTTTTTTTGATATATCAAAGAGTGTAGAGAGATCTGAAATAATTTTGTTACATTATTAAAAATATTATGTAGGATCAAAGCTGGCTGTTGGAATGTCAAAACATTTTGCAGTGTTGCTCATTAAGCTTGAGTATCCTACGAAATTATTTTATGGACCAACAAAATTATTTTTAGATCTCTATCTAGCTAAATTTTTTTAATATTGTAAAAAAAATTGTTCTTTCCGTAGTTTTGCATTTCTTATAATTCTAATGTTACTATAAATAATTACACTTACAATTGACTTTGGATCTTCTTTCATTAAGAAGAAATTTAAGCTAATATTTCTTTTGTAGATACTAGGATATTATAGTATACTATTAAATTCAATTTTTTACATTTTATAATTACTTTATGATTAACTCGAATATGCTGTTTCTATTCTCTTCCTGTCGTTATTATCCCAAAGTTTCGCGCATATTATTAAATATTTGCATTATGTCCTTCGTTATACCGGAGCGCGAGATATTTTATACGAGGAACAGTCAGTTATATGCGACTATATGCTGGAGGTTGGGAAATATTATTTTGTAATTTTGCGAAGTAAATCATTAAAATTTTTTCGACATTATTTACATGTACTGCATAAGATTTATTTCAAATAGACTGTATTCTTGAAAAAAAGATAATTAAAGTTAATGAGCATAAAGTAGCATAACATACATTTTATTAGTTAAAAAGCACAATCAGTTAAATATATAATTATATAATAAAAATAAAAAATAAATTTTTTAACATTTTACAATATAGAAAATTCCATAGAAAAATCAGGCAAGCGGGAAGAATGGAAGTGAACGTTTTCAGACTCGCTAATTAAATTTACCCAATTTGCAATAATCGAATACGGAAATCACGTTGAAGTAATAACTTGCTACTAAATCATACGCCGTTGCAATACACATCGAAGTACACTTGTGTATGTATTACCGGTGTGTTCGTTGTGCAATGCTCGATGGTTTAACATTTCGACCGGGTAATCGAAACATGTAATCCATGCGTCATTAATTTTTACAAAACCGCTCTTTCCAGAACTATACCTTAGTAAATTGATCTAAATTTAACAAGAGGTCTGATCGCGGTACTCGTGTGTATGGTGTAAGTACAAATAAAAAATTGTTAACGTTCCCATCGAACTCTAAAAAAAATTTTCCTACTGTGCTGGTAACAATCAATACGACAAAACGTCGTGTCGCGTATTTCCGTACCAATAAAATCTGTATACTCGACATACATCCATGCACTCGCCACTCGTGTTAATGTATATTGCAAACTTTTCAAAACTTTTGTCGGCTCCTATTACTTATATATATATATTCATAGTTTATTTGTATACGGAATTACACACTAAATTCTGATTAAATAATTTATGCGCGAAATGTAACAATAAATAACATGTGCCATAATAGTTAAGAAACATGATCGGTGACATACATTGTACATTATTCACGGCTGATCGTGAAATTATATTTTTCGCTTTATCCCGAAACAAAATGAGTTTGCGATACCTGCTGCTCGCTAATCAGTTTCCCGTTTGTCGGATTAATCTGCGTGGCGCGTGCGAGACGTCGCATCGCACCGCGTTGCGCGTGGCATATCGCGCATTTGTTTTTACACATTCCGGTGGTTCCGACTGGATACAATACATATTCTCGCGAAAAATATACGCGTGGAGAGAGAGAGGGAGAGAGAAAGATAGAGGGGGGAAGGAGGGGGGGGGGAAAGAGAGATTCAGGTTGCATGACCACGTCGCATCGACCATGTATTTTTTGCCGGTCATGCGGTTTATATCCGCGAAGATACGCTAAAATAATGTATATTATAATGCAATTAAATATTTTTGCAATAATAAGATAAAAACCAATAAGAGTCTAAGCTTTATTGTAAGTACTCAATTACAGTGATTACATAGTATCGTCAAAATATAAAGTAAAACATATAGCTTGACCTATTTCGGACTTTTTTCAGACTTTTTTAGGACTTTTATTTTTTAGGATTTCATGATAAATAATTTCAGACTACGATTAATTTTCAAGGGCTTAGAGAGAGACAAAAATATACGTCTCGTCTATCATTCACAGTCTTTAATCATTTTTATTGTATACGGCGCGGATGCAATTAGATATCGACGGATAATTGAGATTGGTTAAAATGATCGATTCGTAAATTGCTAATTTTTATTTTCGCGTGCATGCAACTCTCGATATCCGTTGAAAGAATCATCAGGGAGTAGAATACCCGGCAGTTTCCATGAAACCTTACGAGGTCATTTCCATTTGCCAGTCACATTGCGAGAGACCGCGGCCACCATCCCGCGTTAATGTACTGTATACTTTTTCTCGAAAGCCGCCAGTCAATTACGTTTGGGTACGGATGTAACGCGAACAATCTGTACGGCTCGTAAAGAAAAATACAATTACGAAAGCCGCAACAAAACGTTCGTTTAAAAAATGCTACTTCATAACATGAACTGAGAGAGATTCTATTCTATATATACAATTATTTTGATTTATACTGAATGCAGGTCAGTTGATATATTCAGTGAAATTCGATATAATATAATCAATGAGAAAACATGGAAAATTCAATCTGAGATATATTCCTGAAATTATGAAAGACCGATGCATTCACTTAGCCTAATAATTAATGGTACAGTCGCGAATGCATTAGCTTACAGCGAATTAGCTATTCGTTATGTCGTTTATATCAAGATCTCAAAAAATATTCTCTTCACGATAACAAGATCTACTTGTTAAAAAATGCGACACGATTTTTCATTTCGACTAATCCGTCATCTACGCAAATGTGCAAAATGATATTTCGATGTTACGCCAGAGATAAACTTTTTGTAAAATAACTACGTAATACACTCTACGTACGAGTCAGCAAGTTTCAATTTATTATTTAATTTTCTAGTATAAAATAAATTCCTCTTTGTGACCGAAATTCATGGAACACCGCTAGCGGATGTATTCGCATGATTAACTCGATCTCTTTTACGTAACAATCCTGCTATTTTGTACTGCAAAAGCGGATCTCGATTTTTAGTAATTCTATAAAACAAATAACCCATCGAATAACAATCGAATCTGTATTTTCGATTCATATATATAGCCGCCGAGAATCGTAATTACATAGCGAATCGTATGGATTGATACATATCGGGTGTACGATATGTGAATAACAATCTATATACGGACAGTTGTCAAACGTATGTCTCAAATATATTGCAAAATATTTGAGATTAGATATATATGTAAAATATGTGTAGTGATCTTAAAACATGAAATTTTTAGATATATAAACAGATATTTATCATTTATTATAAGCATATTAGAATACCTTCTGATTTATTTATGTATTCTGTAAGTTTTTCTTTATCTTAATTATAATTCTCTCTTTATCTGAATTAAAATTAATAATTATAAAATTCAATTGTGTTAATTTTATAAAAAATTTAATTTAATTTATGAAATACACATTTAAAAATAGGTAATTGTTTAAACGTGACTATTTAAAATTAAATAAAATTTATTTGAGCTCAAAACTTTTTAAAAGTAATTTTAATTCTTTTGTAAAATTCAACTTTGAAGTTTTTATTATTATCCAAGTTAACAATTTTACAAATATTAACTTGTCTAGGCGAGAAACGCTTGGGGCTTTGAATCGTTACTTGATGGGTCATGCGAGAGAGTTGACGAGCATCAACACTTCTACATCATCCCTTTGAGCATACGCAAATATTGCGATTCGTGGATAACGCGAATTGAGTAAGCCGCGGTGCAATGAACTGCAAAACACCGAGGGCAATACCTAGGATCGATTTGCGGTCGACGTTAATGTTTCTATGCACCGGCTAACCGTGAAGGAGATGGTTGGGAGAAAAGAGAGATAGAGAGATAGAGAGCAAGAGAGAAAGGGAGATTCTTCGTACTTAATGGTCCGTGCAGTTATTCCACGTACTTGAACGCGTTTTTAGATCATTTACGGGGGTGGGAAATAAACCTCTGGCAACTTCGCTCATTCCTTTATATGTTGTCTATAGACGACGCGCCGCGAGATACGGGATTTTCTCATTGCTCGTTTGAAGCGATTGAAGCTGGTCATTCATCGGCTCAATCGAAGCATCGACGCGCTTCTTTTATACTTATGCTCGTTTTAGAAACGTGCTTTCACTAATCGAGAATATTTTACAACCGTAATAGTCTGAATAGAAGATCCACGAGAACTTTAACGGACTTAACCGTAGATTTTCTATTTATCACTTTTTATTTAAGTCCGCAAAAGCGATATTTGTACTGCTGTAAAACGATGTCTAAGTCCGTAGAAACACCCGGGAGACTCGGAGAACTTTGACGATCCATTCATCAACCTGCCGCCAGGTTCACTTCTACCGCTTTTGTTAATGAAGTAGCTCGAGTGAATACTCGCTATAATAGACTTTGAAAATTTAGAATCCAGGGATACATTTCTAAATATTGCGATTAATTATTGTCATGCGCGTCTCTATAATCTTTCTGAACTTTTAGATCGTCAGAATCTATCATTTTCATTCGCTGATTACTAAACATGTCAATCTAAAAAAGTGACACTTTTCATCTCCTGCCCCGTGGTTTAAACATACCAATAAATATGAAAAAAGGCTTTGAACTAACCAAGAGTACCGTTTATTTGGAAATATCGTTCTTTTGTTTCGACACGATGACTGTTTTGACGTATGTGAACGACAGTTGATATGAATGCAGGAAAACGATTTCACGCGGAAATAAAACTTTTATTACATCTATTAATGTCGTGAAAAAATTACTTTCATGTATATTACTCACGTTCTGAATGATCATCGAATACGAAAATTTATGGAAATGAAAGAATTTTTCAAATGACGGAAATAAAATAGATTTCAAAGTTATGGAAATCGGTAGAGCAATTAAAGTTTAAGTCGATTTCGTGCATTTGTACTTTTTAGTGCTCTTTATATGAAGTTACTATAATCGTCATACACCATTAGATATTAAAGGAGCAACAGTAATTAAATCCGAGTTAAATATTATTTTGTTATTTTCAACTTCCATGTGTATTAAAATGTAAATCATTTCATTTCTGTGGTTAGTTTTAAAGTAAATAACATTTATTATGAACGTGTATTTAGTAAATAATAAACTAGATTTTAATCTAATTTAATATATTTTCTCGAGTTAAATTGATTAACTCCATTGTTTTAATTATAATTAACGATATATTGAGAAGCAACAGTAGCGAGCTATAAAAATGATTAAAAATAACTCAAGTTAGATAATTTGATATTATGAATTTAATAATGTACATCTAACACATATGCTTAGATTTTTTAATAACGCTTTCTTACTGTGACGGAATGAAACATAATTGAAAAATTAATATTTGTCTTTAAAAATAAGTAAATGGAGTTAGAAGACTATCTCACAAGATTTGTAAAATCGTACCAAGTTGTTGTTTATCTTCGTTTATAGTCATTGCAGTTTATTTACTTATTTACCGCTGCTTACGACGCGGTACGATAAATATATGAAATTTCCTGAAGAAAGCCACTTCAGCTCGCAATTCAAAAGTTATCGGAGAAACAGATGAACGAAATAAAACTTCTCGAGTGACACTTAATTTCTCTTCCTCAGCACTGAAGAAAAATGAGATCTTGCGCGCCAACTGCAACGTATTCACCTCACTTCTTGTTTTATATAGAAATAGAAGTATTCGCGATCAACGGTTATAATTTTTTCGTAAACTCATATTTTAATTACTATTATATTAATGAGTGAAATATAAATCAACCGTAATAACGATCTTCATCGCTATACGAGAAAGCTGTACAATTTCCAAGACCGGTCTGGGATTGTCAAGAAAGAGAGGGTAAAAGAAAGAACGTTTACAACATTACGTAAATTAAAATGAAGGATTGCGCAACGTTAATAGTACATCTTCCTATCTTTCTTTCCTCCAACTCTTTCTCGCTTACCAACAAAACCGTTCGCTGTATAATAACGCGCATCATCGGTCTTCCACTTTGTACAACTTAAATGCATTAAATTTGTTAAACTTACAGTGTCGTTTTACGGGGCGAGTTACATCCATCTTCCGGTTCAAGAGGCCAAGGGTGCTACTGACATCAGTTTCCGGTTCCGAACTCATCTCGCCGATGCTATGCTGCTATTGGCTGCTGGCAAGACGGATTACTGCCTGATCAAACTCGAAGCCGGCAGATTGAAGGTTCGTTTGCCCCTGGCGCTCACTTCTATTAATAGGCTTTCTGTTTGGTGCCGGTCGCCTTGTCGTCGTTAACAGGCCGCACGTGCTACGATACGCCTGTCAGACTTCTCTTTTCTCCCTTGTCCTTGCGGAGAAATTAGACGCGTCGTGACACGCTAAAAAAAAGAAGTAGAGTCTCACGTACGTTAAAATATTCCCCCGCGAGGCATCTAGAAAAGAGGAGAATTTACCGCGCAGATGTAACATTTGCGCGCGTGTCCGCGGTTCTTATTACTCGAGAATCTTATTTCTTGGCGAAAGAGATGGCACGATTCCAACGACATGGCAAAGGACATTGCATTTAGGAAAAGATCCTAATCATCACAACGTGGTGAATTTTGCGGTTTTGATGCATGCGATATCGCGCAAATAAGAATATAATCTTAATTCTTAATCCGTAATATTATTTCTGAATATTTATTTACATAAATTAACTTTGTAAGTTTTGATATGCCATTTTCATTTAATATCGCGAAATATTTGCACACACAATTTCCATGAGAAGAATAAATTAATATTTAGCCAACATGCCCGTATCTTTTTCTCTTTTAACTAACACCGTAATTTCTTAAATTACCATAATTACTTGCAAGATAGAAATATTAAAAAGAAAACATTTATATTATTATTAAGAGGAAAATAGAAGAAAAGGTTCTAGGCTAAAAAACAAGGAAAATGAAGGGATAAAACAAAAGGTG
>Ga0157363_1006552_pt1 | contig 10963 bp, 10 predicted proteins | sample AttsexASBM1_FD_111477 | JGI IMG/M metagenome (GOLD analysis project Ga0157363, IMG submission 111477) | Fungus gardens microbial communities from leaf cutter ant in Ribeirão Preto, State of São Paulo, Brazil - Atta sexdens ASBM1 | ecosystem: Host-associated > Fungi > Mycelium > Unclassified ...
GAATTATTTCGGGGAATATGCGCGCAGGCTGCAGCCGCACTGGCTGCGCGCCTTCACCCCGGTCACTTACTGATGTAAGCTCCCGGGGATTCATCTGCTTGCCGCCTTGCTGCAACCTGCCACCTCATCTGCTAAGGCAGTTCGGGCGGTTGCCACTCTTCTACCTCAATCAGCACCAGCAGTGCGGCGTCGCCGCCGAACATTTTAGGTGCCTGGTGAAACGCCATCACATGCGGGTGCTGCGCCAGCCATAGCGGCGTCTGCTGTTTAAGAATATGTTTTCCGTGGCCGGTCATGACGCTGGCGCAAAAAATATGTTCGCGGCGGCAGGCGGCGATGAGCGCGCCCAGCTCCTGCTTCGCCTGCATCTGCGTCAGCCCGTGCAGGTCGAGAAAAATTTCCGGCGTGTAGTCACCGCGACGCAGCTTCTTCAGTTCATAGTGGCTGACGTCAGCACGGACATAGCGCACCGGCCCGTCGCTGGAGAGCAGCGGCTGAAACTCATCGGAAAAATAGTGGCTGTTGTCAGCCTGTTCGGAAAGCAGACGTTTCAGCGGGACTTCCCGGGTTTTAACCGCAGGTTTATGTACGATAGTGTCCTGTTTCAGCTTACGCGTCCCGATCATTAACTGACGAAACAGCGCCTGATCGTCGTCGTTCAGCGGCGTCTTTTTACTCATGGCGGGAAAATTCTTTCAACGTTGCAGTTTACCGGGCTGTTACCTTACCGCTAAGCGCTGACAAATGTCAGCTTTTTAGCCTCGCTGCGCTGAATTCTGGCCCGCTTCATGGCAAACTATCGGCCGATTGATTTTATGGCCTGCGGAGGGCTACGTGGACAAGATTTTCGTCGATGAGGCAGTAAACGAACTGCACACTATTCAGGATATGTTGCGCTGGGCCGTCAGCCGTTTTTCAGCGGCTGGCATCTGGTACGGTCACGGCACGGATAATCCCTGGGACGAAGCGGTCCAGCTGGTTCTGCCCACTCTGTGGCTGCCGCTCGATATTCCTGAAGATATGCGCAATGCGCGCCTGACCGCCAGTGAACGGCACCGTATCGTTGAGCGGGTGATCCGCCGCGTGAATGAACGTATTCCGGTCGCTTACCTGACCAACAAAGCCTGGTTCTGCGGACATGAGTTCTACGTAGACGAACGGGTGCTGGTTCCGCGCTCACCCATTGGCGAGCTGATTGAAAACCGCTTTGCGGGTCTGATCCCCGGCCAGCCACAGCATATTCTGGATATGTGTACCGGCAGCGGCTGCATCGCTATCGCCTGCGCCTATGCCTTTCCTGAAGCGGAAGTGGATGCGGTCGATATCTCCCACGACGCGCTGGCGGTGGCGGAACAAAACATTGAAGAGCATGGCCTGCTGCATCACGTCACGCCGATTCGCGCCGATCTGTTCCGCAACCTGCCACCGGTAAAATATGACCTGATCGTCACCAACCCGCCGTACGTGGATGCGGAAGATATGGGCGATCTGCCTGGCGAATATCATCATGAACCGGAACTTGGCCTGGCGGCTGGCAGCGATGGCCTGAAGCTGGTACGCCGCATTCTCGCCTGTGCGCCTGACTATCTCAGCGAGCAGGGCGTGCTGATTTGCGAAGTCGGCAACAGCATGGTGCATATGATTGAGCAATATCCTGACGTGCCTTTCACCTGGCTGGAGTTTGATAACGGCGGCGACGGCGTCTTTATGCTGACGCGCGATCAGATCGTGGCGGCGCAGCACCATTTCTCCTTTTTTAAAGATTAATTTGCGGCGCGCCTGAGCGCCCGCACTATGGCAACAAGGAGCCATCATGGCCGGAAACAGCATTGGACAACTTTTTCGCGTTACTACGTTTGGCGAGTCGCACGGTCTTGCGCTGGGCTGCATCGTTGACGGCGTGCCGCCCGGTATTCCGCTGACTGAAGCCGATATCCAGCACGATCTCGATCGCCGCCGTCCCGGCACCTCGCGCTATACCACCCAGCGTCGCGAGCCGGATCAGGTGAAAATTTTGTCTGGTGTGTTTGAAGGGGTCACTACCGGCACCTCTATCGGCCTGTTAATCGAGAACACCGATCAGCGTTCGCAGGATTACGGCGCGATTAAAGATCTGTTCCGGCCCGGCCACGCAGATTACACCTATGAGCAGAAGTATGGTTTGCGCGATTATCGCGGAGGCGGACGCTCCTCAGCACGCGAAACCGCTATGCGCGTGGCCGCCGGTGCCATCGCCAAAAAATATCTGCAGCAGCAGCACGGTATCGTGGTGCGTGGCTATCTGGCGCAGATTGGCGACGTCGCCTGTGAGCTGAAAGACTGGAGCATCGTTGAAGAGAATCCGTTTTTCTGTCCGGACGCCAGCAAGCTGGAGGCGCTGGATACGCTGATGCGCGCCCTGAAGAAAGAGGGCGACTCTATCGGCGCGAAAGTGACCGTGATGGCGGAAAACGTGCCACCGGGCCTCGGTGAGCCGGTGTTCGATCGCCTCGATGCCGATCTGGCGCATGCGCTGATGAGCATCAACGCCGTTAAAGGCGTAGAGATTGGCGATGGCTTTGCCGTCGTTAACCAGCGCGGCAGCGAGCATCGCGACGAAATCCGCGCCAGCGGCTTTCAGAGCAATCACGCCGGCGGCATCCTCGGCGGCATCAGCAGCGGGCAGACCATCAGCGCCAACCTGGCGATGAAACCGACCTCCAGCATTACCGTACCGGGTAACACCATTACCCGCACGGGGGAGGAGGTGGAGATGATCACCAAAGGGCGTCACGATCCCTGCGTCGGCATTCGCGCCGTGCCCATTGCCGAAGCGATGATGGCGATTGTGCTGATGGATCACCTGTTACGCCAGCGCGGGCAAAACGCTGACGTTAACAGCAGCGTACCGCGCTGGTGAGCCTGATGATGCGCCGCGCTCTGCTCACTTTCGCCGCGCTGCTGGGTAGCGCGGCCGCCGTTGCCGCCACGCCGTGGCAGCAGATCCAGCACCCGGTTTCCGGGGCGCCGCAGTCGATTGGCGGCTTCGCCAATGGCTGTATCGTCGGCGCGCAGGCGCTGCCGCTTGATGCACCGGCCTATCAGGTCATGCGTCAGGACCAGCGCCGCTACTATGGTCATCCCGATCTGATCGCCTTTATTGAGCGCCTCAGCACCCGCACCCGTCAGCTTCATCTGGGGCAGGTGCTGATTGGCGATATGGGAATGGCGGCGGGTGGACGTTTCAGCAGCGGCCACGCCAGTCATCAGACCGGACTGGATGTGGATATCTGGCTGCAGCTGCCAAAAACCCGCTGGAGCGCACAGCAGTTGCTGAAGCCGCAGCCGCTGGATCTGGTGGCGCCGGATGATAAACAGGTGATCGCCCGTCACTGGCAGCCGCAGATTGATAGCCTGATCAAGCTGGCCGCGAAAGACAGCGACGTCACGCGAATTTTTGTGAATCCGGCGATCAAAAAACAGCTTTGCGCCGATGCCGGCAGCGATCGCGAGTGGCTGCATAAAGTTCGCCCGTGGTTTGCGCATCGGGCGCATATGCATGTGCGCCTGCGCTGTCCGGCCGGCAGCCTGGAGTGTGAAGATCAGGCGCCACCGCCGCCGGGCGACGGCTGCGGTGCAGAGCTTGAGAGCTGGTTCCTGCCGAAAAAGCCCGGCAGCACGCCGCCGGTAAAAAAAGCCCCGCCGCCGCTGCCGCCATCCTGCCAGGCGCTGCTGGATAACCACCGGCTCTGAGTACCTCTCCCGGCGCGCAACGGCTATTGCCCCGCGCCGGGCTTGTCTGCTACCTGCTGCGAGAAGTGAAATGGACCTTTTTATCGTCAGCCCGCTTATCCTTGGCGTACTGTTTTTTGTTGCCATACTGGCCGCTTTTATCGACTCCATTGCCGGCGGCGGTGGACTGCTGACCGTTCCTTCGCTGCTGGCGGCCGGGCTGTCACCGGCACAGGCGCTGGCGACCAACAAGCTGCAGTCGGTTGGCGGCTCTTTCTCCGCCAGCCTCTATTTTGTCCGCCGTGGCGCCGTAAAACTGCGTGACCAGCGGCTGAACATCGCGATGACGTTTCTCGGCGCGGTCGGCGGCACGCTGCTGATCCAGCATATTCAGGCGGATATTCTGCGTCAGATCCTGCCGCTGCTGCTTATCGCCATCGGACTCTGGTTCCTGCTGATGCCGCGTCTGGGAGAGGTGGATCGCGAGCATCGTCTGCAGGGCGTGGCGTTTGCGCTGGTGGGCGGCGGCTGTGTGGGCTTCTATGATGGATTCTTCGGTCCGGGAGCCGGCTCCTTCTATGCGCTCGCCTTTGTCACGCTTTGCGGTTTCAATCTCGCCAAAGCGACGGCGCATGCCAAGGTGCTGAATTTCACCTCCAACTTCGCCAGCCTGCTGTTCTTTATGTTTGGCGGCAAACTGGTGTGGGGAACCGGCGTAGTGATGCTGCTCGGCGCATTTATCGGGGCGCGGCTGGGTGCGCGGCTGGTGCTGAGCCGTGGCCAGCGGCTGATCCGCCCGATGGTTGTGACCGTTTCTGCGGTCATGAGCGCCAAACTGCTGTGGGACAGCCACGGGGCTGAGCTACTGGCCTGGTTTGCCGCAGGATAAACCGACTCGTCAAATCGTGCCGCCGGTGCGACAATGGCGCCAGATGATTAACTGACAGATGACTATGCCGACAGAACACCACTATCAGCAGCTGATCGACATCTTCGACGGCTGCTTTGCTGAGACTTTTAAGACACGTCTAATTAAAGGCGATAATGAACCGATTTATCTTCCGGCAGATGCGGAATCACCCTGGCACCGCGTAGTTTTTGCCCATGGATTTTACGCCAGCGCGCTGCATGAAATTTCGCACTGGTGTATTGCGGGCGACGCGCGTCGGCAGCAGGTTGATTTTGGCTACTGGTACTGCCCCGACGGGCGTGATGCGCAGACGCAGAGCCAGTTTGAAGCGGTTGAAGTAAAACCGCAGGCGCTGGAGTGGCTATTCTGCGTTGCGGCGGACTTCCCCTTTAATGTCAGCTGTGACAATCTCGAAGGCGATTGTGAACCCGATCGCATTGCGTTTCAGCGCCGGGTCCATGCCCAGGTGATGCACTATCTGGAGCAGGGGATCCCGGCTCGCCCGGCACAGTTTATTGCGGCGCTGAACCGCTATTATGGTACGCCAGCGCTCACTGCAGCGCAGTTTCCGTGGCCGGAAACGCTTTAATTCGCCTGCTTAAAATGAAAGGAATGAGAGATGATCGTAGAATTTGAGTCCCGCATTCTGGCGCTGATTGACGATATGGTCGATCACGCCAGTGATGATGAGCTGTTTGCCAGCGGTTATCTGCGCGGCCATCTGACGCTGGCGGTTGCGGAAATTGAGCAGAGCGGCGAACACACGCCGGAAGCGCTGCAGATTGTCGTCTCCCGGAGCCTGCAGAATGCTATCGCCGCCGGTGAACTCTCGCCACGCGATCAGGCGCTGGTGGTCGGCATGTGGGATAACCTGTTTAGTCAGGCACGTCAGACCGCCTGATGCGCGGGGCGACTTTTCGCCCCGGCTCTCAGCGCCCCGCCTTTTTTCCCTTCAGCAATTTACGCACCCAGTAGCGGTTCGGATTCAGCGCCGCCAGCGTTGCGGCATCGAGCGGCTGCGGCTCACCGCTCATTTGTGCCGCCAGCACTTCAGCTGCCAGCGGCGCGCTGCAGAGCCCGCGCGATCCCAGCGCCCCCAGCACGAACAGCCCGTGATAGTGCGGGGCTTCAGCAATCTTCTCCCCGCGGGCGCGCTGTCCCGGCAGGTCAGCATACTGCGCCAGCGTGGCAGCGTAGTCTGGCAGGCCGCCGCTCATGGGCAGATGATCGCGCGTGGCGCAGCGCACGCCAGTCCGCGCCTCGTTATCACTGAGATCAACCTGCTGCGGCCAGGCGGCCTGCGGCAGGCACGCCATCAGACGCTGACGGTTGTTCTGCTGATCATCGGCACGAAAAGCGGTCGCGGTGTCACCGCGATGATAGCTGGCGCCGATGCAGTGGGTGCCAAACGTCGGGCTGACGGGTGTCAGATAACCATCGTAACAGAGCACGCTCTGCAGGTTTGCCAGCGCGGCTGATGAGGGCGCATGGCTTACCTGGCCTGCGACCGGGTAGACCGGCAGATCCTGGCTCTGTTCCAGCGTCCGCAGCGCATGCCCGTTGGCCAGTACGACATTCTGATGCTGCATATCAGCCCGGTCGGAAAAGTGCAGCGTCCAGCCGTTTTCATGCGGCGTCAGCTGCGTAACCCGGTGCAGCCAGTGCTGGTGCAGACCCTGCGTCTGCGCCTGATCCAGCAGGTTGCTGGTAAGCTGGGAAGGGGAGATCCATCCGCCACGCGGATAGCAGATGCCGCCCATACCCAGCGCAACGCCCGCCAGCTGCTCCGCCTCGGCCGGTGAGACGCCGTAAGCGATCTCCGCCGGCAGCGCCAGGGCCAGCATCTGCGCAATCTTATCGGCGCTTTTTTCATCCCACGCCAGCTGCAGCACTCCGCACCAGCTCTGTTCAGCACGCTCCGGCAGGCTATCGTAAAGACGACGCGCGAAGCTGAAAGCGGCGGGGAAAAACTGCGCCAGCGCGGGATCGTGCTGGTTCAGTAAGGGGTAGAGCGCTGCCTGACGGTTGCCGGATGCACCCAGTGCCGGGGCCTCATCGGCGCAGTAGAGCGTCACGCGCCAGCCGCGGCGCAGTAATGCCAGCGCCAGCAGCGCACTGGCGACGCCGCCGCCAATGATGGCGACATCCTGGCCCGCTGCTGCAGGCCGCGCATACCACGGCTGCACGGCTGGCAGCGGCACTGCATGCGCCAGCGTGCCGGTCAGCATTTCGCGCTTATGCGCAAAGCCTTTACGTTTACTGATGGTAAATCCCGCTTCCTGCAGGCCACGCCTGACAAAACCCGCAGCGGTAAAGGTCGCCAGCGTTCCTCCGGCACGTGCCAGCCGTGCCAGAGCGCTGAACAGCGCCGGGGTCCACATATCCGGATTTTTAGACGGCGCAAAGCCGTCCAGGAACCAGGCGTCAACCTGACCCTGCAGGCTCTCATCAAACTCTGATATCAGCGTATTAATGTCGCCAAACCAGAGATCAAGCGTAACCCGTCCACCGTCAAACAGCAGCCGCTGACAGCCGGGCAGCGCCGATGGCCACTGCTGCTGCAGCTGCGTTGCCCACGGCGCCAGCTCCGGCCAGCGCGCCTGCGCGGCAGCGAGATCGGCCTGCGTTAGCGGATACTTTTCACAGCTGATAAAGTGCAGCCGCTGCAGCGTCGCAGCAGGCTGCTGCGCGTGAAACTGATCGAACGCCTGCCATAACGTGAGAAAGTTCAGACCGGTGCCAAAGCCGCTCTCCGCCACAATAAACAGATCGCGCGTATGCGTGCTGAAACGCTGCGGCAGCTGATTACCGCCGAGAAACACATAGCGGGTCTCTTCCAGTCCATTATCGTTAGAGAAGTAGACATCATCGAACGCTCGGGAAACAGGTGTACCCTGATCGTTCCAGGTTAATTGCGCGTGTTCAACCGGGGATAATTTCACGGGAAAGGCTCATTTTTCAGGCAGTGGCGCGATTTTAGCGAGTGGCGTCACATGACGCAAATTTACAAAAGGAAATGGCTGATCGGACTTGTTCGGCGTACAACTGTACGCTAGAGTGCACGTCAATCCAAAAAGATGTGGAATGAGGACTATTGAATGAAACGTGCAGTGATTACTGGCCTGGGTATCGTTTCCAGCATTGGTAATAACCAGCAGGAAGTGCTGGCTTCTCTGCGTGAAGGCCGTTCCGGTATCACTTTCTCTGAAGAGATGAAAGAAGCCGGTATGCGCAGCCACGTGTGGGGCAACGTCAAACTGGATACCAACGGGCTCATCGATCGCAAAATCGTGCGTTTCATGAGTGATGCCTCTATTTACGCCTATCTTTCTATGGCGGAAGCGGTCAAAGATTCAGGCCTGACTGACGAGCAGTATCAGAACAATCCGCGCGTGGGTCTGATCGCCGGTTCCGGCGGTGGTTCACCGCGCTATCAGGTGTTCGGTGCTGACGCTATGCGCGGTCCGCGCGGCCTGAAAGGCGTAGGTCCTTATGTAGTGACCAAAGCCATGGCCTCAGGTGTATCTGCCTGCCTCGCGACCCCGTTTAAAATTCATGGCGTGAACTACTCCATCAGCTCCGCCTGTGCCACCTCAGCACACTGCATCGGCAACGCCGTTGAGCAGATTCAGCTGGGCAAACAGGATGTGGTCTTTGCCGGTGGCGGTGAAGAGCTGACCTGGGAAATGTCCTGCGAGTTTGACGCGATGGGCGCACTTTCGACCAAATATAACGATGCGCCTGAGAAAGCCTCGCGCACCTATGATGCTAACCGTGACGGTTTTGTTATCGCCGGCGGCGGTGGCATGGTTGTGGTTGAAGAGCTGGAGCATGCGCTGGCACGCGGTGCGCATATCTATGCTGAGATTGTTGGCTATGGCGCAACGTCTGATGGCGCTGACATGGTTGCACCGTCAGGTGAAGGCGCGGTGCGCTGCATGAAGATGGCGATGCAGGGCCTCGATGCACCGATCGACTATCTGAACACGCATGGCACCTCCACGCCGGTTGGCGATGTGAAAGAGCTGGGCGCAATCCGTGAAGTGTTTGGTGACAACACCCCGTACATTTCAGCGACCAAAGCCATGACCGGTCACTCCCTGGGTGCAGCGGGCGTGCAGGAAGCGATCTACACCCTGCTGATGCTGGAGCACAGCTTTATCGCGCCGAGCATCAACATCGACGATCTGGACGAGGCCGCAGCAGGGATGAACATCGTGACGCAGCCAACGGAAAAAGCGCTGACCACGGTCATGTCCAACAGCTTCGGCTTTGGCGGCACCAACGCCACGCTGACCATGCGTAAATATCAGGGCTAAATCTGCCCGCGTCCCGTCGCCCCCTGACGGGATATCACAGGCTGCCGCTATGGCAGCCTTGCTTTCTCTGCTCAGCCTGAGCCGTTTTGACAACCCCGCTTTGACCTGCATACACTCCTGTTTTACCTTCCCGTAATTTCCCTGCGCTATCGTCGCTGACAAGGAGTGCGCAAACATGACCGCTCACGCTAACGCGTCCGTATTGCCGCTCGCCTGTACCTCGTTTGCCGTGTTTCTCAGCTATCTGACCGCCGGACTGGCACTGCCGGTGATCCCGCTGTATGTGCATCAGGAACTGGGCATGAGTAACCTGATGGTGGGCATTGCAACCGGCAGCCAGTTTTTTGCCACCCTGCTGACGCGCGGTTTTGCCGGCCGGCGTGCGGATCAGCAGGGAGCACGCGCTACCACACGCTACGGTATGCTGACGATTGCGCTGACAGGGGCTGCCTATGCCGCCGCCGTGTTGCTGCCGGTCGCACCCGACGTGCGCTTTATGCTGCTGATAGTGGCGCGTCTGCTGCTGGGGGTAGGGGAAAGCCTGCTGCTGACCGGTAACCTGACCTGGGGGCTGGGGCTGGCGGGGGCCAGGCGCTCTGGTCTGGTCATGTCCTGGAACGGAATGGCGATTTATGGCGCGCTGGCGGCAGGCGCTCCGCTGGGAGTGCTGATGTATCAGCATGGCGGGCTGCTGGCTATCAGCGGTGCGGCGCTGCTGCTGCCGCTGCTGGCTCTGCTGGTTAACGGCTGGATCCGTGCGGTGCCGGTTGCCGGCGGTACGCGGCCGTCGCTGTGGAGCGTTATCAGCGCCATTTTTTCACCGGGGCTGGTGCTGGCGCTGCAGGGCGCCGGTTTCGCCGTAATCGGCACCTTTACCTCGCTCTATTTTGCTGCTCAGGCGTGGGGACACGCCGGCTTTGCGCTCACCGCCTTTGGCTGCGCTTTTACCGGGGTGCGGATCCTCTTTGGTCATCTGCCGGATCGCTATGGCGGGAGCCGGGTCGCGCTGGTGTCACTGCTGGTGGAAGCGCTGGGTCTGCTGCTGCTTGCCGTTGCCACCTCAGGCTGGCTGGCGCTGGCGGGGGCGGCCCTCACCGGCTGTGGCTGCTCGCTGATCTTTCCGGCGCTGGGGGTTGAAGTGGTGCGTCGCGTCGCGCCGCAGATACGCGGTACTGCCCTGGGCGCTTTCTCTGCCTTTCAGGATATCGCCTATGGGATCAGCGGCCCGCTAACCGGACTGCTGGCGACGGCGTCTGGCTATGGCGCCGTCTATCTGGCGGGCGCGCTCTGTGCCGTGGCCGGTTCCGTTATCACCTGGTGCTGCGTGCTTCGCGCGCCAGCAGCATAACCAGCTTATCGCAGGCGCCGGCGATCTCAGCCGGCGTCAGCGCTGCAAAGCCGAGCAGCCAGCCGGGCTGCGGTGCAGCTGTATGGCAGAGCGGTGAGAGAGGCGGCAGCAGCAGACCCGCTGCCGCTGCCCGCTGTGTCAGCGCTGCCTCATTGCCCTGCAGCAGCGAGACGGCCAGTTGCAGACCACCGTTTGCCGGAAGCGGGCGCAGCCACGGCTGCATACGGCTATGAATCTCTTCCAGAAGCCGGTTGCGCCGGTAGTGATAGAGCTGCCGCATCAGCCGCAGATGGCTGGCAAAATGGCCCTGCTGCAGAAATTCAGCGGTGATAGCCTGCGGCAGCAGCGCGCTATGGCCATCCAGCACGCTGCGCGCCCGGCCCAGCGGCTCAGTCAGCTGCGGCGGTACCACCATCCACGCCAGGCGCAGGGAGGGAAACAGGGTTTTGGAAAAGGTCCCCAGCGAGATGACCCTGCTGTCGTGCGTCATGCCCTGCAGCGCCGGAGCAGGCCGATCACCGTAATGAAATTCGCTGTCGTAATCGTCCTCAATCAGCCAGCTGTTATGCTGCTGCGCCCACGCCAGCCACTGCAGCCGCCGTGCCAGACTCATCGCTATACCGGTTGGATAGTGATGCCCGGGCGTCAGGTAAACCAGCCGGGCGCGACCGGAGA
>Ga0157363_1006553_pt1 | contig 10963 bp, 3 predicted proteins | sample AttsexASBM1_FD_111477 | JGI IMG/M metagenome (GOLD analysis project Ga0157363, IMG submission 111477) | Fungus gardens microbial communities from leaf cutter ant in Ribeirão Preto, State of São Paulo, Brazil - Atta sexdens ASBM1 | ecosystem: Host-associated > Fungi > Mycelium > Unclassified ...
CGTTTTCCTTTTATATTAAATTTCGTGCGGTAGATATTATTCTATCGGATCTTCGACTCGTTTCATTTAGATTATAATACATGTATTTGTATGTTAATTCTGGAAAGTGTAGTTCTCAATAGCCGTAAGACATTAAAACATCTGCCATGAATTCTTTCATTAGCTACTCTGATAATTTAACAGCTATCATTTCTTCAGTTGCGACCAAAGGGAAGAATTTTCCATAATCTTCCGCTGACGAATACAAACGAAGTTCGAATTCAGCACAATTTTCTCTTGCCTCTCGAGTTTTCGCTGATTTCGTGCCCACGAAAAAGAGAATTCCGCTCGTTCTCTGAATAATTGCAAGCAGCAGTAGACGGAAGGTATGAGAGAAGGTGAAATCGCGGGCGAAACTTCGCGTCTATTATTACCACGATCGCAAGAATGCCGTAGCTGCCGTACAGAGGTAGAGGAGGAACGACGGGTCCGCTATGAACCAGAGACGAGGAAAGAAGAGAGAATGCGAGGAACGAAAGGGCGTAGAAAACGAGAAGGATAGACGAGGCGAGATGAGAGGAAGAGGGAGAGGGAGAGAGAACAGCCCCCTACTTACGTAATTTTAAATTAAACTGTGACGTTTTCAAATTAACGTTTTTGCCCGCTCGCCCTCACGCTCTCTTCATTTTCTATCTTTCTCCTCGTCCTTTCTTTCTCGCTCTGCCTCCGGCGTTCCAGCTTGAGGCTCGCGCTAAATTCAAGGTAGAAACTTGTGATATTACGGTAAGGTTTTTCCGCTCCTCTCTCACCCCTCTCCTCTCTCTCTCTCTCTCTCTCTCTCTCTCTCTCTCTCTGTATCTATCTATCTATCTATCTATCTCCTAGACTACTCAACTCTCTTCTTTCTTCTCATCTCTCTCTCGTCCCGAGCACGGAAGCGAGCGTAATTTAGGTACCAGGAAATTGGTTTTCTCGACAATGAAATAGAAGAATGCGATGCGACAAAGACTTGAAGAGGCTCAAAAAAGGAGAAAGAGATATACCTTCGCACATACAAACATACGGCGTGACTCACTCACCATCCACGCACTTACTCGTCGCGGCAGTTGCTGTAATTGCAATAACTGCACACAGCTCTTTATTATTAAGGCACGGGACTGCGGTTGAATGGAGAATTTGCGTTAACGTCGCCGAACGGATTTTCATTCATGGCGGAGGTTTCGCCGACGTCGCTGAGAAACGGAAAGGATCCCATTGTTCCGTTGTGACGTGTCTCGCGGAAAAAGACAGAGTCGGCTAACGCTGGGCCCACAGATTCATGCAATGGCCGGAAAGTACGCGGGCAAGCTCTGAATCCACTTCTGTATCCTAATTTGGAGAACAAAAGAGCAGTCCGTGTGCCTGCGCGCAAGTATGAATGACGTTTTTGCTGTGCGCGAAGCTAGAAATGGAGAAGTTTCTGACGGAGATTCGTGAAGACTCGTCTTCGTATTCATTCATCGTTCATCGTGAACAAATCAGATAATCCTATTAGAAAAGAACATTGTTTTTTTTTTTAATTTTTTTCATTCAATGTTATGTATTTATTTGCGGTAAAAAACCGAGTCTATTCCATAAAAAACTTTAATAATACTTTGAGCAACACGAGGAATAGAAAGAAATTTCGAGGATCTATCGTGTCGACTGACTGGCCACGGAAGCGACGTCCGCCGCAAAAGTTCCGACATGGAAGCCGAGAAGATTATCTATCAAATTAGACACGGTGCTTACGTATATGTTCAATAAGATCGCGGAAATGCCAGTGGTAGACGCGCACCGTTGGATTCGTGCTTTTCTCGCTCGCTCAAGAGACCGACAAATCGTTCGACGATAATTATCCGTCGCACACAATCGAAGTATCCTGTAGTCGTTTGGCATAGTTGGTTCGCATCCTGTTGGTTCGTCTGGTCGGTATCGTCGGTGCGTGCATGGCTCGGTACGAACCCGCGGAACGCTCGTAATTGTTCGGTCGCCAGGGCCACTGAATAAAATACGAGCTACCGGTCGCGCTGTCTGTCAGTCCGCCCGGGGCTGCTGTCTGTCCGTCACGCTGACGTGGGAAGACGCCGCCTGGTTCCACCCCAGAAGCTCCGTCACTACCGAAAGCTAGTTACGATTGTTGTTGAGAAACTCGGAGTCATGCAAACCCGCCACTGCTATCCGCCTCCACCCTCGTCGCGCGCGCGCTTCTAGCCGTTCACTGTTCATAGCGAGCAATTTCATAGTCATGCAATCATAATCAACTCGAGATAATAGTTTTCTCGACTGGTTATATACCGAGTTTCTCGGCAAATAGCAAACGAATCGTATTACAATGCCTTTCGCGCTTAAAACCGACTCAATCCCTTTTACGGAATTTCCGGTTTTCCAACGTTACGAAATTTTTAAGTGCGCTCCTCAAAAAGTGCCACTCCTCCGTAATAATCTAAAAGTTTGTCGGTGTAATCTATGAATCTAACTACTGTAAGTAACATAGAAGACTAACTTTCATTTCATTGTTATCGCGGTATTAAATCAGACCGATACACAATTTACACAATATACGAGTATCACGCGAAAGGTCGATCCTCAAGAGAAATTCCAGATCGAAATCGACTGAATAATTAGACAATCCGGTTGGTTGCAGCATGGGAACGATTAGTCACATGCACGACGGGTGACGCGCAACATTTGTGCGGTCGAAATCTTTCTACAAGCTAACGACAAACTAACAAGCATGCATCGAAGAAGGGAAATGGAAAGAATTCACAGAGTTACAGAGAATTTCGAAAAACGTTCGACCGTGAAGTCATTGCGATATCTCAGGATCGCTCGTCCATCTTGCGGCAATCGCGTAATTTCCGGCATCCTCTTCCAATTATCCCATCTGTCTACCCTCGCCCACACGGTTTTTTTTTTACTTCCCACTTATTACCGACTCCATTTCCACTTTTTTACCGTTCATCGAAACTAGCCTCGAGGACTTCACGTGCAAGAAATCTGGATAATTACGAAGGACTCCGTGCTACGAAACAACATGACCGCAAAATAACGAATGAATATTGCTAAAAGGGGAAAGAAACCGAAAGGTGCAGGCATATTTCCGAGGACGAGCGATAAAGTCAAAATATGTCAATAGCTCGACTGTGGTAAACCGCATAAACTATTACGTCGCGAGAGTCGAGGGTTGCTTTGAGTCATGCAAAATGACGTGTCGACAAGCCTAATTGTGTACGCGGTATTGCATCGCTGACCGCATCGTTCACATAGAATTAATAAGAGGATAATTTACTTTTCTTCAGACGGATGTACCAACGTGTGCCAACATGATGCGTTGAATACGTTGGTAGCTCGTTGACGAGCTCGAAAATCGTGAAACCTCAAATCGTATCGCTCTAATGCACCGCACAAATTAAGGGCATCAACGAAGCGAAACTTAAACGAATACAATGGTTGCAGCGTATATGCCTGCTTTGTTATTAATTTGGTAAAACCTCACATTCTATTTTTTTAACAAATGATAAATGAATGCAATATATTTAAATTCGAAGCGATAAAGGACAAAATCCATTTGGTGTATCGTTATGCAAATGCGATTCTTGAAAATTAGAAGAAAGGAGTCGTCGTCGTTGACAATGCCGTTCAGCGGTACGCATCAACGAGAAGAGAAGAGAATCTGATAGGTATAGCGATGGAGTGGTAGGAGTAGACAGAAGTGATGGAGAGACTAGAGTGCATTAGCCTAATCTAATGACGCAAAGAACTAATAAGAGAAGCTGCTGAAATCCGTTTCCCATTCACAGATTTCTCCCTCTCTCGCTCTATTCCCTTTTCCATCAAGTTCCTTCCACTCCTCGTTCTCCACCATCCGCACCTCCACCCTCGGCACTGCTATAACCTATCTGATGCCTGTAGGGCTAATGCATCGCACAATAGATCAATTACATACATTAGTGGCTTCGAGAATGGCTGAGCGTGTCTGTAAGCCTGCCTCCTCCAGTTCTCTCTCTCTCTCTCTCTCTCTCTCTCTCTCTCTCTCTCTCCCTCTCTCTCTCTCTCTCTCCCCTCTTCTTTCTTTCTCTCGTTATCTGCGTATCTCTCTCGACTTGAGATATCGATATCTATGGATAATATCACAAATATAAATTAAATTTTAATTGCCTATCCTTTCAAATCTTGTAATAAAATAAATATATTCATATCAAATTTGAATAATACGGTCAAACTACTATAGTTACAAATTTGATGTCTAATAAAATTCAGACACCTTTCTACATATGTTAAACTAACTGTTATGCAATTGATGAAATTTACAATAATTTAAAAAACAACTTGTTATTAGAGAAACGCTCGACATATAATAATCTTAATTGATATAATTTTAATCTACAAAGAATATTTTGAAACTAACTCAGCAAATGCTCGTCAATCGTGGAGATTTTTAAGATGCATCTCCAGCGAGAAAGGTAAAAGCAGTTTCACGTTGGTGACGGTGAGTCTGCGAGAGAGTGAACAATTTATGCACCGAAGAAAATTTCGCTGCTGAAGTATGGCGGATAAGGTACCGTACCATGTAGGTACACCATGAGCGCCGCCAAGACCGCCACCGACGACAACAACGACGACAACAATAACAACAACAAGAACGACGACGACGAGAACGATGAAGATAGGAAAGGCAATGGGGAAGACGACAACGAAGACGAGGAGAGGAAGGAGGACAACGAAAACGACAACGTAAGACGTCTCAAGTAAGGCGACCAGGCGAGAGAGCAGCTACGGGCATACCGGCGAATCGTAAGTTAAGGTGGGGTGGTAAAAGAGGAAGGTTAGCCGACGCAAACATAAAGTTCCAGACTTACGACGCGAGATCCCCGATAGCTCCTCCGCGGTGGGCATAAAAGCATTAAAAAGCAGCCGAGGCAAAAACGCAAGTGCATACGTACTCGCTCGCTCGCACGCATACGTACATCATTTGACGTGGTCTTGGTGTGACTATGTAGATATATATATATATATATATATATATATCATGCCATGCTCTCTCTCGCGGGGTCTTATTCCTCTTCTTCCATTCCTCTCCTCCTGCTCCATCTTCTTCGCTTGCATGCGTTCTTTGCGGTAGACCCCTGCGGCGACCAACCTGTCTTTCCAACACCGTCCCCCTGGCTATCTCACTGTGGATATCCCCTATAATACTCGAGGCGCGTCTAAATTCTTTCATATGCGTTTCAGTGAGAAGCTAGCGATGAAGGGAAAGAGGGTAGCAGGTATGCGACAATCAAGCGTGATATCCGAGAAAACGCCTTATTTCGGTATTATCTCCATTCAGATTGGCGTGCGAAACGATAAATTTTTCTAGTTGTTACATGTTTTTTTTTTCATTTCTTCTTCATAAAAATCTAATTGTTTGTCTATTAAAAATTTTTAATTGTTTCGGACAATCACGTAATTATTTCTTCGCTCATTGTGATTTTATTCGCGCAAAATTGAGAGACGTATTATAAAACTGATATTGATTGTTCTAATAAAGCGTTTGTAAAAAAGCAACTAGGGAGAAAGAAAAAAATGTCCGACACACCGACATTCAAAGAGATCCGGAACGAACAGTGCCGTAAAGAGCCCAGCGCTGTAGTTTTTGAAATATAGGCTCCCCCGGCGATAATGATGAACCGTGTTTACACTGAGGGTATCTTCGGCGAAGTACGGGGGCAAGAGAAAGGCGCCTCGTCAAGCTTTACGGGGGCGAGAGTCCGAGAGATCGCCTCCACAGAGAGGTGGAGAGGTTGCAGCAGAGCGGAAAGAGCAGGCAACTCCTTTTTCATGTAAATACGATGTAGCCGCGTGTAAAGACGGCTGACCGCTTGTGTATGCGGTACAATGTCGGCTGCTGAGTCTTTCGCAGGTCAAAGCGACGCGACTGAGAGGAAAAGAGAAAGAATCTACATGGTAGAAGAGATGAGGAAAGAGAAGTGGAAGACAGTCGACCGTAAAATATATCAACCGCTGTGTGACTTCGTGGTGCAGCCACAAATCACGCGAACCCCCGCTGCTACCCGCCACGCGATGTGGGTGTACCCTGATGTCTATTCTGCACACGCGGCGATGCCGCTATGCACCTTTCCCGGGTGCATCCGCGAATAACGATCGAAGAGCCAATCGTGCGAAAAGATTTTCATGAAATTTTGATAAAATAGAATAAATTCCTTCAAGTCTTTAAATGAAAATCAATTACATGTGAATTATAATATGTGCTTGATATAGTTACATGTATTAAAAGTTTACATTGTATCAACACCACGAATCATAAAATTTTAATCATTATTTTTGACCAGCTGTCAATATAATTTCATGGAAATACGAAGTATTAAAAAAGATAATGTCATAAAAAACATAATAATAACGTAAGAAAAAAGATTTTGTTTCTATACGATGGATAAAGTAAGATGGATAAAGTTTCAAAATTCTTATCCTTATAGGTGGACAAATGATAAATCGAATTTGTGGAGATTCCGAAGATTGCGCCTTCGGTCGGCAAACTAATCCCGCAAACCCATGTATCATCCGAAGTTCGTTAGAAACTTTAAATATGCTACCTGGAGAATCCAACGGTGAAAATCTCTCACCGCTGTGGCGGGTGAGAGGCGGAGCAAAGCGGAGATCGTCTCGCACATCCAAGAAGCAAGCATAACGCGCGCTCCGGTGCGATCAAGTAAGAATCTTCTCCAGTGAATACTATTAATGAGGGCCGCCGCGCCGTCCAGGAACGAAGAAGCGTGGAAGGCAGAGAAAAGATGGTGATACGACGGCAGAATGCTGAGAAGGGGACGAGGATACCTTTTGAGAGAAGCTGCCTTTTGTTGGTCTTCGATGTGAGCGAGGAAATAATGCTCCGTGGAATGTGACCCGTGCATCTCTCGCGCGTATCAGAATCTATGCATGTGTAGATCGACACTTGCTCGATCCTGATTCACGACATCGTTCGTAGAGCGCAAACCACTCAACAATTATATCGTCACTATGAAAGTGTGTCTCTTTATGGGATGGGAAAAAATGATCACTACCGTTGTCTCGTCGGCAATATTTCACACTCATATGCAAACGGACCACATTGAAACATAGATATTAAAAAGCCAATTAGATATCCTATGATTAGGTATCCTATAATTATACATCAATGATCCTATGATTTAAGAATAGGTTTAATAATTGTCATAATAGAAATTGTTGAGATTTTTACAAAAATGTAAAAGATGATAAAGTGATGTATAATTATAAAATCTGATAAAGCATAACGAGACTATAATTTACACTTTTCTGTTCACGTTAGATAGATTTTAGTTTTGCCATGATCTTATCGATGTGATTATCACCATTAACCGAGATAAAAATATGTTCCCGCGTGTGTCTCTTTATATAGACGGGAAAAAATTGGAATCTCGGAACCGCCATTTTTGATCGCAGAACGAGAAACAAATTTTGTTCATCCCCCCGCGGCGGATATTCATCTTCCTTGTCATCGGCTATACAATTTTACAAGTGAGAGAGAGGGATCGGCCGTGAAATAATAACAATGATAAAAAAAAGCAGGGGCAAATGGCGCGAGACGAGGTAAGACGGAGCACGAGATGAAAGCACGAAGTCATTTATAACTCGAGTGGAGTGGCACGTGATTAGAAGTACCAAATGACCGTGCCAACAACGGCGGCAGAAACAGCATCAGCAGCAACGTCAGCGACGAGGTACCGACCGAAGTATCCTCTTTGCTCCATTGCGCGCACCGAGGACGAGAAATGTTTTAACCGGTAGCGAGTGGGATCATTATAACGATTCGTATCAAGAGAGAGAGAGAGAGAGAGAGTGTATTCTTTCCTGCTCCGTCGAGTCCCGCTTATTATTAATAATCGAATAACGAGATGCTGCGATGGTTGTAGCTCGCGAGCGCCAATGGCATGCGTGCCCACGGCGTATTCTTTATTAACGATGTACTACCATTCCCAGGATCGTTCGCGTACCAAAAAATCCATTCGATGCCGAGACAGAGTTCATCCAAGTGGCTACAGCCAGACGGGGAGAACTCGAAAGAACCGAGCCGCAGGTAGATTCGAGATCAAACGCGAGAGAAAGAGGGCGAGAGAGTCAGAAGAAGATCTTTGATATTCGTGGGACGAACGTTCGTTATCGGACAACGTATAACTCGGCGAGCAACTCTGCGAAAGGTAGACGAAAGGAACAGTGCGAACGTTTATTGCTCGTTAGGTAGAAGAGATGTGAATGCGGTAACTGATGAACATGGTTAAGATATTCTTCGCTATCTTTTCTGCCATCATTCGGTCAATTTATATATAAATATTGTAAAACGTGACGTGCGAAATATCAATAATTGGAATAATAATATTTTAACGAGGAAGGCTAGTTCCAGTCAAGGAAGCATCCTTTTGTCATGCGGCACGAGTTATCAGAAATGACAGCGACAACTTCCGCTCGCGATTATCCGAATTTCATCAGTTTTCATTTTGTGATATGTGCTCAGCGCATATATCCGTTGACGAGATAAATGTAGCTGATAACTACATGCATCCGATATCCGACTTGTATAAAATTGTCGCGGTCGAAAATTCTCGACAATCGGCCGACCATCGCGGCTTGTTTAAACGATGATTTCTTATAAGTTACAGTACTTTTTAGATGATGGCTATTTTTGCTTTTACGTTTTGCTTTCACGTAACAAATGTGGATATAATTGCACGCGAGTCTAATACCTATGTAGTTATTAACTGAGGCTGCCGTGTTGTTCTAATCTCGCCTAGACTTTTTCTTATCTTGCTCGCACACTTGACCTACCATCTTAATATCTTATACCTCTTTCTCTGCAGATCCTGAATAAGTCTTTCTTTAAGATATCGCTGTGATGTGTTATGGAAGCAATGCTTTAGGAGCGATACTGTCGGTTAGCTCCTACCGACCCCCCGCCGCACGACCGACACACACAACTTGATTCACCACGGGACGACTGGCGAGTGGGTGCTTCCTTTTTGCTCCCTACGATCTCTCGCAGGCGTTTCAATGTCAGATGAAAATGCGTCGAGTCGCGTGTAAGAAGCCGAAAGCGGCGCCTATCAAAAAAACGAATCGATTCTCGAATGAGTTGAACGAGCTGCGATCAATGTATCAGTGTATCTTTTCGCGTGTCATTGGAATTTAAAACCGTTAGAAACAATTGCAAGATTTTTCGGGAGAACAAAATTATATAGATACATTTCTTCAACTCTCTCTCTTGATTTTTTTTTGTTATAATTGTGTGAAAAATTCTAACATTTTTATCTTTAGCGATCATTAAAAAATTCGTGAGATCAAAAAATGATCGAAAATGAGATGTTTTACATTATAATTCCTCTTATATGTATTAATAAACAAAAACTTTTGTATAAATAATTATTTTATAAATTTGGCGATTTTACTAATGTTTCGTAAATTATAGTAATTCAATTAGCGATTGCATTATACTTTCATTCGTGGTCACTGGGTCACACATCAGTTTCACAATGGATGCAGTGCGGCTCTTCAGCTCTATGTGACGCGACAGAAACGATGTACCCGCGTCATCAGAGCATGACATGACAAAATTCTCTGTTCAAGCCGACAGATCGCATACAAAAGCACAGCTAAGCTCCCGCATTAAGCTGATCACAAAGGAAGAGATAGCAGATCATCGCAACATTGTCTAAATCCAAACAAAATATTAAAATGTATAACGTTGCTATTGTAATTTATTTATAAAAATCAAGATTATAACATTTAACGAAAAAGAAGTTCAAATAATAGATATATACTTATAAATAATAATCTGAGTCTGAATGATAATTAGGAATCAAGTCACAAACATTTCGTTAGTCTATTAATTTACAACATTTCATGCGAAATATGCTGTAATAATCACGGAGATTTGTTCTATATATATATATATATATACATATATATATAATTGCGTGGTATACATGCAAGCGTGGAAGATTCGTTAAAACGGACGACATTTTGCGGCGAAACCGCAAAGCGAGTATTCGGGAAAGAGGCATAAATGTATCCTCGTTGCTGGAATAAACCGCACGCACTTTGCACGCAAAAAACTTTGCGACGTACATGCGCTCTTCGTGATGGCTTGAAGGAGCGAAGTGCATACAAGAAAAGGAGAGCTAACCGCAAGCAGCACTGGCAACCGCACTCGTGCCTAATGATAGCGTTTTACGGTCTTACGAAACACGATTGCGGTAAGTCTTAATATTTCTCAAAATCGACTTTTCTCGTCAATATAATTTCACGTGTGGATTATGTAATTCTAAAATAGTAAATTAAATTTCACAGAGGGCACTATAAACCACACATATAGAATTTTGATAATAATACCAGATAGAATAGCTAAACAAATTCTAATAAAAGTATACTGCTGTGACAAAATCTATACCCATTACTTCTATCTGTGATAGAAAAGGGTGAAGATAATAATTTTTTAATTAACGTGAAACTAATTAAAAGTTAAAGTCTATCGTTGTATTCGGAGAAAGTTCCGAGTTTCGGAGTTCGACAGCGAAGTTTCGAAAGGGCTCCAAAGCGGAAGTTCGATTTCGATAGCGGAGTTGCTATCTCCGCCTCCTGATTCTCAATGGTACTCATATCGATAACCCCTCGTTGGATAATTGAGCTTAACGAAGTGCTTGGTACCGTGGAAGCGAATTCGTCGTCGAAACGATTCGCGCAAGTGTGCTTATTCACTACGCGGGAGTTACGACGATCCAAATCCAATCTTCCAATCAGAGTCAATTACAGACTGACAATGGTCGTGCAGACTTGCTGCTTAAACGTCAGCTATGCGAGACGACGGTGTCATTTCGTATACAAACGGGATTATGCAATCTAATTCACGACCTAACAAAAGGCTGTCGAAGAAAGCCGCGAAAATAGAAGGGTA
>Ga0157363_1006555_pt1 | contig 10962 bp, 7 predicted proteins | sample AttsexASBM1_FD_111477 | JGI IMG/M metagenome (GOLD analysis project Ga0157363, IMG submission 111477) | Fungus gardens microbial communities from leaf cutter ant in Ribeirão Preto, State of São Paulo, Brazil - Atta sexdens ASBM1 | ecosystem: Host-associated > Fungi > Mycelium > Unclassified ...
AAGCGATTTGGAGATAAATTAGAGATGGATCCTTGATCTAAAAGCACGCGAACAAAACGTTTATGAGGCGAATAAATTCGCACGCGCGCGATCACGAGCAAGATTTTAGAGCTCAGCGTTACGGTTTTCGATAACAAGTGCGTAGCGATAATGGTGGATTCTCGCTAGTCGTGGACATCGATGATTGATGTCGACAAGCTTAATGTAATCAAAATGTTACAATGTGTGATACTGTTTATTACACTGTTGACACGTGCGAGAATTTGTCTTTCACAGCATGTTTCGTACTGAAACGGTTCATATAGCGTTTCTGATTTTTAATGAATTCAATACTTTAAGATGGAGTTTGCTTGAGGAATGTAGAACATTGATACAATAGATAGTTCGCTTTGCATACTGGGCACAAAAACGGAATGGTAGACACAGTATGTAAGGCGAGAGTTTTCCTTTTGGAAGTCGTCTGTGACTTCTCTATTGCGTTCGTAGGTGCGTTCGCATCAAACGCGTGAATGCGAGATGCGAGAAATTGATAACAAGTTCGCGATAACGCGGATAATCTACGATATCCTCTCGCCGAGTTTAAGTTCCCAAGCTTTTCGAGATGACTTATCAAGTTTTTGTGCAACTAGAAAAACAAGCCAATCATTCCAATGTTCAGTAACGCAACCGAGATTGCTCAGAGCTTATATCGCTTCATCGATTTGATCGCGAAGCGTGCTAAGATCGTTAGAGGTTTCTGTCGTGAGCGACGGTAAATTGCGGTAAAAGTGATTGTAAATGTATCGTAATAAACGTTTATTATCGTACCGGGAGAATATTCCACGCGATAGAAATTATCATTGGTTACCGCGAGAGCCTTACTTGCATTCCCCTTTATACAATACTAATAATGCTTGCGCTTGATATTTGTTACCTCTGTTTGTAAACTCTGATCATCATGGATAATCGATTTAAATTTATCGCAAAAGCTTTCCCATTTGTCGAAATTCCTGTCGGAAGGTTGATCCTCGGAAGATGTGATGATGACCGGACGAGTTATTAAGACTTAAGACTTAAGACTTGTGCAGTGGGATGGGTTTCGCGGATTTCGTGACGGTATCTCAGCTATATAGTCGACAGCTTCGTGGAAATAGTCCTCAAGAAGTAGTTCTGAGTGAAGTACATATGGGTTGCCTTCAGTTTCTCATTCGCAGTTAGCATAATTTTGCAATCCAGCTCCTGGCATCAGTCGAAGGTCTCCTTGAGAGATGCGAGGCATTGTCACGTTATGCACATGTCAGCTTGTCCCAGCTTCTTAAAATTAGTGAGATAACATCCATGTGTTCTGCATACTCAGTTCGTCGAGAGACATGATTTCCGGGAAAGCACGATTCGGAATGTTTGAGAGTCAAGCAAAATAACTTTCCTTGGCGATGATCCGGCTTGAAAGACCAAAATATATTTTGTATTTATAACGCTGATGTCACTTTGTATGGAAGGTTCGCTCGCCAAGGCGAACGTGTAATAATGACGAATTTCTTATAATAATTCAAAATTTATTCTTGAATCAAGTTAAGATTTGTTCGGATGGTAAACGGTGTTCGTAATCCGATAATTGGCATTCGATAAGATGCGTGCACAGGTAATTAGCACTTGGTATGGCGTCGAGTAATTTCTCACAGCCGTTCGAAAGAAAGTGTATTGCGAGCAGTAACGAGACCGGCAAATCTCGCCAGCGATTCAGGTAATTCTCGCACACTGAATGCTCTTGCGGTACGTATATATATTGCAGAGCATTACGTGATAAATAGCAGCGTTAATGCGCGGAGGAACTTTCGATGTGCTTCGCACTTAACAATTCGAGGAGAAGCGTTACGAACGAATCGATTATTCATATTGATCGGAAAGAACTTTCACACGCGGAACGTTTGCGCGATCATCAACTTCTCGAGTGTCGCGCAAGACGGTCGCGTACATCTGAGATAAATAGATTAGAACAGGAGCGAAATACACGCATGTTTTGAACGAAATGTTGGTCGCAAGCATGATTGAACAGAGATGACTCGGTGTCTATGAGCTGTTTACTTGCCTTCTCTCTCCGAGAATACATTTAAATTAACGATGATTCCGGAACATTTAGTAAACCATGTAATTTAAGTACCCATCAGTAGTAAGTAGCCTTTTATAAATATTTTCGTCTATGAATTTATTATTTTTCCATCTGACTAGAAGAGATCGTAATTTACTAGTTAATTTTTTAGTGGGATCTTTGTCGATTATTTCAGTTTAAGTATTACAGTTAATAACATTCGTTCCATTTTTTCCATGCAAATCGTTACGTTCTAAAACAACAGTGGTGTTCCCTTTGTCAGTTATTTTGTAATTAATATGTTAGGATCGTGCCTGATAAATTCATCAACCGATTTCAAACATTTAATAGCATATTTTTTAGAAAAATTTGTGAAAAATTGGAATTCAATTTATATCACAAATATTCTCCGGCAGGTACCTCAATTTCTTATCTCTCCATTCGCTCTCACAAAAGAGAGATGTTCTAATGAGCATGATTGACAGAGTATTTTTATTTTTTCTTCCGAAATATCATATGAAAAACTGCAATTTTATTATTAAGATGTTTTTGGACAATGATTACCCTATCAAATTTATCTTTGACACTATTATTAATTTAAGATTAAAATCTCTTTTAAAATGCAAGATGTTAAAACAAATAGATAAATCTAATAATAATGAGATTGAAGATAAAAAATCTCTTGGTTTATTATACCTTTTTTACCGGATTATATACATGACTCTGCTTTGACACTGTGAATATGTCGCTTAAGTTGCTTGGTGTTGTGATATTCTTTTTGCCGATCATGATTTAATTTATAGTATTTTGTATTAATTGGATTTACATTTCAAAAAAATGTGCACTTCCAAAAACAGAATTTTATGATAAATTTACAGAATTTTATGAACATTACTAAGAATCTTAATGTCAGATTATCTTTTTTTAGTTTAAATAAACTTGATAGAATCATCAAAGTTCAGAAAGACGTTTTACCATACGATTCTAAGAAAAATGTTGTATACAAGATTAATTGTAAAAATTGTAATGCTTCCTACGTGGGACAGATGGTTCATAAGTTAATCAGAATTAATGAACACAAAAATAATATTAATAAAAAAAATGGTAATTTATGTTATTTCAGAACCTAAATTAGAATTCGATTATGAATTTGATTGAAATAATACAAAAATTTTAGATAACGAGAGATTTTGATAAAAGATTTGTGTCAGAGAAATTCAATATTAAAATGCAAGAGAATGGAATAAATTTGAAATCAAACACAAAATTCTTGCATCATTCTTATACGAACATAATAAATAAATTTTAACTCGGTTTTGTGATCATTTGATTATACTCATTTTTTTTTATTTATGTATTTTCTTTATGACATTTACTTTCTTGACATTGTTATTTCCGTACTTACAATATTTAATCTTTCATGTTAATTTATATACGTGACTCTGCTTTGACACTGTGAATATGTCACTTAAGTTGCTTGGCGTTGTGATATTCTTTTTGCCGATCGTGATTTAATTTATAGTATTTTGTATTAAATAATTGGACTTACATTTCAAAAAAAATGTGCACTTCCAAAAACAGAATTTTTGACTGCAATTAGTTTTGTTCTCGATTCGATTTTTTTTTATTTTTGACAACATTATTTATAAACAAAATTTTGGTATGTCCATGGATTTTCCTTTGTCTCCCATCTTTACGGACTTGGTAATGCAAAGATTAGAAAGGTCCGCTTTGATGTTGTTTGGAGATTTCTCTTCTTTTTTATTATCGGTTTGTCGATGAGTGATACGCGAGGATTTCGGTTCTAAGATGGATTCTTTTCTCAACGCATTCAATTCGTTCATCTACAATGTACCATGGAAGTCGGAGATAATCGGTAAATTTTCTAGATGTTTGTATTATCATTAAAGACAATCATTTGATGTTTGATTGGTATCATAAACTCACATTTTTAGGCAGATTTAAAAATTTTTTTCTCTAACCATCCGATGTCCCAAAAGAAAGGCATAATTTTTAGTTTAATGGACAGAGTTCTATTGTTGTCGGATCCTGTTTTTCATTCAAAAAATATTACTCTTATCATAAACATTTTGATAAACGATTTTCCGCTTAAGTTCATTTTTGATATATCATTAATAATAGAATCAAGGATATCATTCAGAAAAAGATATCTAGAACTAATAACTGAGAGAATAATAAAGAATCTATTAATCCATCTTGGTTCACCGTGCCTTAGGTACCGATTTTAACAGAAAAATTCAAACAATTCAATAGAAATGATATCAAGGTCTTTTATTATAATACAAACAAATTAAAGAAATTTATCAAAGTACATAAAGATCCTTTGGATTCTTTCTCGAAGTCTTATGTTGTTTATAAGACTGCAATAACGCATCTGGGACAAAACGGGGAGAAAACTGAAAACTTGGATTTTAGAACATCGAAATCATATACATTGGAACACCAGCTCTAATTCGATTGCAATTGGATCATGATTTTGATTGGAATAATATTCAAATTTTGATGAAGAACCGATTTACAACAAGCACCTTGTCTTAAAGATGCTTAACATTAAAACACAGTAACATTCTTAACCTACAGACGGACACAGAACTTCATAAATCATACATTCCGATAATAAACAATGTTTGATTTTACATTGTCAAGATTTATCGCAGTACAGTCGAATCCGTCGAGAAGACGCTTTTCGCTGCTTTTTATTTTATTTTATACATTGGATGTTATACGCTTATAATGTGATATCAATTTTTTCATCGCTTTTGACATCGAAATTTGATGTTTTTTTATAATACTAACATGATTTGTCTCAATTATTAGATTATGAGATAAGTTTTTATCAGAGAGATATATTATGCTTGTTCTAAATAAAAAATTTTAGGTTTGATAACTTATAATGTTTCTATGATTCTTTATGTTCTCTCTAGAACAACGAGAAATTTTCGCAATCGGTCAACCAACTGACGAGCTTGATAAATAATTTTCTTTGTTTTAACTATCATCTAATTATGCAACGAAACAGTCGCTTGCTTAATTTTTGAATAATGTATTATACTGCCGGGAAATAAAATTTTTTGTACATTTGAAGAGGGTTTAAATATAAGATCGAAGCATGTATGTAATGTACAATATTGTAGCGTTTTAACTTTTGTATTTTCTACAGTTTGATTTATTATTTCTATCTTTAATTATATTTATGTTAAATTATATTTATGTTAATGAATAATGAAGTTTTATTAAGTTTTTTTGACTTTTTTAATCTTTTATATCTTGTTGTTGGATTACAGTATTTTAATGTGCAGTTTTGGAGTAGAATAGGTAAGTTTCCATAATAAATTGATGATTTTTCTTATGGTAACTGTCCTTCATATATATATTATTTTTTTATTTAACTTGCACTTAGTCTAACAGCTAAATGATGGTTACATATTTCAGATTTGATTTATCTGAGAGACTCTCTTGCTGCACTCGATTACTTTGATTTACGACTACTTGAATTGTATTAAGTTGTGTTATATGGTACGAAACTACCAAGATGTCTCGAATTATTTATCAAGTGATTTTATACTAGATTGCTGAAGATGGCTTGAATTAAGCCGAAACGTTCGATACTTGTTTTATATATATATATATATATATATATATATATGTGTGTGTATGTATAGTACTGAGAAATATATGTTAATATATTTCTCAGTACTGTAACGCTCCAATTATGCGAATTTAGGCTCTTAATTGCTCGTTTTTTCATTTATTGTTTAGCATCAATATTTATTGAAAAATACGTACATTGTCATAAATTATCATTAAATTCGTCGTTTTTTAACTTATTACCATAAAAAAATTTTTAAATAAAACTTGACTTAAGTTTCCTTCTCATTGTAAGATAATAAAAGAATGTATGAACTTTTTAACATCTAAATTTTTATTTGTATATGTAATAAGATAATTCTTTAATAATAAATAATATTACGAATCTTTATTTTAGATCGCATATATGAGAAACACAATACTAGAAAATGCCTATTACGGTCGAAGCTGAATCATTGCATCAGCTTTAAATAATTCAATCTTGAATTAAGGTCTCGGTGGTCTAATGGCTTAAGACTCTCATACAAAATACAAGAGATCTGATTCCCAGTCGAGATAATATTTTTCGCAATAAATTTATTAACAGTTTTAATATATTAACATTTTTATAATATGATGCTTGATGATAGCATCAAATTATTAAATTGCTTGTCAATTTAATTCGCGATTACTAGAATAGTTTTAATTGCGTTTATAGTCCGGAAAAACAATTCGACTCGCAGTTCTAAAAAGATTACAATATATATGCAAATACATATATAATGTATATTAGTAATTTAAGATTGAATTATTTAAAGCAATGAAGATCCAGTTTCGACTGTAATAGGCATTTTTCTAGTATTGATTATCTTTAATAATAAATAATCTAAACATTTCTAGTTTTTTAATTTTTCTTCACGACGTGTTTCTTTAACATATCATCAATTTTACAAATCATAAAAAATTCTAGAACTACTAAATCGCTAATTAACAATCGCATTTCTATTTAATTTTGCAACAACTGTTTCCCTCGAACGGAATAATTTAACAATGGCTACATTCAGCAGAAAAGGCAACTCTACAACCGTTGTAAGATTCTTAATATGATTGGCTCTTGCCTTTAGATTTTCTTGAATCTGAATATATAACTAATGAAGAATTTTACATCAGTTGCATTGTTCCTTTTTTTATTGAACGCAATCGATATAATGTAACTGATATTCTGAAGTCTTGTAAATAACAGATCTTTCTTCTGTTATTCGTTGCACTAGTGATGTAAATAATTGTCGGTCCCAAAAAGTCCCAAAAAGTGTCAATGCACAAGTTCACAGCACAAAATATCTCATTACTAATATCAGTGTGATCAATTAGTTATGAATTAAGCAGAAAGTAACTAATCAGCCATCTTTTTTTTCTTTTCTTTTCATTGCCTGTAATTTAAGATAACAAACAGAAATTATGTCTACTATGATATTTGTGAGAACGCTGGTCTCTGAAGATACGTAAAATCCAAATTCGATTTTCGACCTAAGTAATATTTTTTGCAATAAATTCTTTACAGATTTTAATTTAATTTCAGGGAATTATTAGCATCTCAGATTAATTGAATTACAAGTCCATAAGTAATTTACGTACAATCATAGTTCTGAGATAATTGTATTTAAAATATTGATAAAAACACAAATTATTTTTTATATAATTTTTGTTTGTTTTGTTAGAAAATAATTTGTATTTTTGAAGCAGAAAATGTGTTCTACAGCAGAGAATTTGTGTAATTGAAGCAGAAAATACTTATTCTAGCCTCACTTACGTATCTCTATGCCATCGAAGACCGGTTTTGCTAAATAGTCATCAATTTTAATGATTAATATCTTGATCCACGGATCAACACTTCTTTTATCAGGTTCATTTCGTGCAAAACGCGTTGAATGAGTCTAATTTTATCGAAGGTGAGGGGGCTAAACTCATCACAATTATCTGTTTATTATTATCGAGATATTTAAATCCTTCTCCTGTTTCTAGATAATAAGTTTCTCATATGTTGTATAAATTTAATATAAATTGCATCGCCTGAGTTGTCATCTTTTTTGAGGAAAGCGGCTTCTGATTTTGCTTATGATGACAATATACAGAGTATCTTGCAATCGAATTTCCTCTTAAGGATATATTTTTGAGGTAATTTTGAGATCATAAACAGTTATGCACAACCAGAGAGAAACAATTTCCCTTCTCTCTTTTATAAGTTTATAAGTTTTATAGATTAAGACAATCGCACGGTAACACGATGGAAACTAATTTTACATAAAACAAATTTGCTAACAATTTAATAACAATATGAAAGAAACTATTGCAGTAAAAAGTTTAACAATGCTTTCTTTAACAATGGTTCCTAATATGTTTAAAATCGACTCACAAGAGAACTTGGAGATATCTTTAAGAATTCTTTAAGAAACATCTTTAAAATAACTTATAAAGAACTCTGAAAGATATCTTAAAGTGACTTATGAGTTGATTTTAGATTTTTACTCATTTGATTGACAGGTAAGTTATTATGAAGAAAATTACAAAGCAGAATAAAATACATATTAAAGTATCAAGAAATTTCACTTCAAAAAATTATTTCATTAGAACACAGCTGAAAAATTTTCTAATGTCTTTTATTCTGTGGCGATTGCATGCGGCACAGATAAGTAGATTCGCGAAAACAGTGTCGTAACATAAACACAGACACATACACTCGAGGTACACGTAGCCAATAGACGATTACATACGAATACGTTGGCTACGAAAATAAGAACAGTAGACTTTTAAACCCTAAATTTCTTTCTTTAGTTTTTTCTCATCTTTTATATTAGTGGCATACGGATAAAGGCTAGACGAATGATAATTCAGAACGTAGGTGAAAATATTGTATTTTAATTGTATTTTATTAATCTATGCTGCAACTTTACATGGAAATTATTATTATCAAGTGTTATAATATATTTTAAAGTTTAAAAGTTAACGAGCGATAAACATACATGGATAATATAATAATATTTATAGGACAGAAAAACTTCGAGAAAGATGCGAGCGAGAGAAGCGATTGTGAGACGGGTAGACAAAAGAGTCGACGAGCTGACGCTGACGGATACAGTGTTCCGAGTACGCTATACATTCTTCGGGATATTAAACCTTAGACAGTGCCGATCACATTATATTCTTTATTGGAGCGAATAGAATCAGTCAATTATCAATTCATATATAGATTTGACGTTCTCACGTTTTATTTTATCTTTTTGCTGCTAATCTTGTCGATCAAGCCAATTCTATTTTTTTTCTTATCTTGGTGACCTATCCACATATTGACGGAGACTATAATTCCAACACGCTGAGCCTCCAAAATTCTATTCTATATCATTTTTTAAAATAAAAAATTTAACTTGATGCATCCTTCTGTCATGACGGTATCACATATTGTTCGACGACATTCTATTTCTATTCGATTGACAAAAATGGACTAAATATTTTACAAAAACGATTTCCAACAGATTGTAGCAACATTTATGGCAATAAGTTTGTTACAGCTATTTCCGCTCATTTGTGCAAACAATCGTTGTCCGCATAATGCCTCTAGGTTAGCCTAAACGAAATTATTATTGCCCTGGTGATAGCAACATAATGGTAATTGAAGAGAAACTTGTGCTAAGCACTTATTTTTTTTTTTATGCCAAGGAACGTTTTGTTATTTTGAACCAAGACATACCGTAGCGCTGTTCATATATCATTTTTTAAATTTAATTACGCGAAAACACATAGATTAAAAAAAGTATTTTTATCAATATTTGAGGTAACCGGGATATTATATATAGCCGGGATATTTACCTATGTAAAAAATTATTAGGGATAGCTCTATGAAGCCCTGATCATTATTTATGCGATATCAGAAGAAAGATTTCCTTACTTTAACCTAATAAGATCTCAATCATAATTTCCGTTTCCAAATATTTTTTTACGACTTTAGCGATATGAGGCCGAGCGTTGTCATGAAAAAGAATAACTTTATCATAACTTTGCTCGTATTCCGGCCGTTTTTCTCGCAATGCACGACTCAAACGAATCAATTGTAATTGATACCAATCGCCCGTAATGGAATCGCCAGATTTCAGCAGCTCATAGTAAACAAGATCCTTTTGGTCCCACCAGATACAGAGCATAATCTTCGAACTATGAATGTTCGGCCGTGATGTTGATGTTGAGGTCGATGGCAATGATTGACCGGGCTTAGCATAGTATTTTTTCTTCTTGGAGTTGTCGTAGAATATCCACTTCTCATCTCCAGTCACAATCCGATGCAAAAAACCTTTTCTCTGTTTGAATCAGCTATTCGCAAGTGAAAAATCGCCTTTCAACGTCTCTCGGTTTCAGTTCAAGGCACCCAATTTCCTTGTTTTTGAATCATTCCCATGACTCTCAATCGTACAGAAACGGTTTGTTGAATTACCCCCAATGATTCTGCAAACTCCTCTTGCGTTTGACTCTGATCTTCTTCGAGTAATGCCTTTAATTCTTCGAATTTTTTTGGCTGTCCAGAACGAGGCTTGTCTTCAACGCTGAAATCTCCATCCTTGAAACGTCAAAACCATTCCCTACATGATTTATCAGTTGAAGTCATCATAAACTTCGACAAGCATTCAATGGGCTTCAGCTGCACTTTTCTTTCAATTAAAGCAAAAAATCAAAACCTCCCGCAAATGCTGCTTGGTTAACACAAAATTCGACATTTCAAACACAGTAAAATTCAAAGTTTTTGTATGAAACTCAAAGCGACATAAACTGAATATTATTAGCAGATGTTTAACCTCTCTGAAACCGCCAAAATCAGCTGTGAACTATTCACCATGGCTGGAGCCATTTTAGGGAAACGGACCAAACTAATTTGTACTCCCAATATAAGAGGAATTAATATTAGGTGTACAACTTTGCTTCCGCCGTTTTTTTTCCGAAATTCGAGGCTTTATTGTAAAAAACTGGTTATACATTTATGATTCAAAGTATTGTTCATCGCTGGCCACTACTTTCTCCCATCTTTCGGATAGCGTACGAATCCCGCGTCGAAAAAACTGGTCATCTTTTGAGGCTATCCACGAATCGATCCAATTTTTTACTTCTTCATAAGACTGGAAGTGCTGGTCAGACAGGCGGTGTGCCATTGATCGAAACAAGTGATAGTCAGAGGGAGCAACGTCTGGAGAATATGGCGGGTGGGGTAGGACTTCCCATTTCAACGTTTCCAAGTATGTCTTGACCACTTTCGCAACATGGGG
>Ga0157363_1006556_pt1 | contig 10962 bp, 7 predicted proteins | sample AttsexASBM1_FD_111477 | JGI IMG/M metagenome (GOLD analysis project Ga0157363, IMG submission 111477) | Fungus gardens microbial communities from leaf cutter ant in Ribeirão Preto, State of São Paulo, Brazil - Atta sexdens ASBM1 | ecosystem: Host-associated > Fungi > Mycelium > Unclassified ...
ACTTGTATCTTTATGAATACTAATCATTATATGATATATGGTATATTAACAGAGATATTTTGATAAGCACTTTCTAATATAAGTTTAATTGTATGAATCTATCTAGTTATTTCTGAGATAATAGCCAATGAAACTTATATTTACTGATGGTCTGATATCTCAGAAATCTGTTGTTACTTTTGTACATTCCACATATGTGGAAACAGCCTATATTTAATGCTTTCCAGTGCAACTTAGTTTGTGAGAATTAGCTTACTAGTTGTGGATATACAAGCTAGATGAAGTTTGTAACAAATATAGTCATATGATAAATAAAATATTATAAAACTTACTAGAAGATCTAAATAATAGGCTGGTGTCAAATGGTGCACAGATTAATACTGGTAGTATAAAAGGTGGACTAGATTGTAGTAGGAGCTCTATCAAGTTCTCTTGTATTAGTCTAATACAAAGATTGTCTTTTATTCTAGTACTTGGATCTAAGTTATAATATTTAGTAGTAACTTATAAGTATCTCTTGTGTAAATCACAAGAGAAACTCAATAAGAAAACCTTACTTTATTCTTATACTATATATATAGTCTGTGTACATACTTAAATTATCTTACTTTAAATTTTATATATTTACTATAAAAATAACATATTTTATCTCTACTTTCTAACATTATTATTCCAATATCTTATATTTATTTCTTATTATGTAATTGTAATTTCATGCATTACTATATACTTTGTAATATCAGATTAAGTAATATGGTCACATGACCCTTTTTTAAAAGAATCAACAATTTATTATATAGAGTACAATGGCAGATCATGATAGCTACTTTATAACTACATTAAATAAGACTAATCAAAAATGAAAATGAAAAAAAAGAAAATAGAAAAGAGACTTTAGAAGAAAGATTGTATTGTGTAATACTACACAAAGGAGAAAGTAGTTGGGTTGAATTCCAAGAATAATACAAAGTGACTTATTATATCTCTTCTCAGATTTCAGTATTTGTTAAACCTTCTACAATCATAGAGAATATAGCATTTAGTTTTAATTAAATATAATCTACACCAATAACTAAACTCTTCTCTTAGGAAAAATATGAGTCAGTATCATCCTATAGAAGCATAATTGGTGATGGCCCTAGTAGCTCAAGCACAAAGTAAATTTGAGAAACCAAAGTTCTCAATCCAAGGCCCCTCTTTTGTATAGGCAGGCTCAATGTTTGAAAAAGTATTATTTAATAGATTAAGAAAGTTTCTTTAAAATTCAATGTTTTGAACTTAGCTTGCTATTCTTAGATGATATTGTTATATTTCTCTTTCTTGCTAAAGTCCTATAATATTTTTCTAAGATAGAGTAGAATAAGATTAAATCTTTTTGTTTTCTTATCTACCTGAGCATGTAAATACCAATTTTTATTGCTAGGGTAGTCTCAAAACTCAATAAAGTTCTCCAACTTAACATTCAAGAAATTTTGGAGATCTTTTGATATTACTATTGTTTGGAGTTGATATGGATGTATAGATAAATCAAAAAAATTTTGCACCATATGAAGAGCAACTGTGATGACAATAATATATAAAGAACTAGAAATTTGAACCACTTGGTTAATCTCACATCTGAGAGCAAACAATTCTGCCTCTGTTGACATGATACTAATGGCATGATAGAGCATTTTCTTTAGTAGACTGTTGAATGAGTGGATGTGAGTGATAGAAGAGACTACATTGTTCTTGATGCTAGCATCTGAGATAATAACAACCATGATAATGTGTTAAGCATAATATGATCAAGAGTATTGCAATAATGTGTTTTGCTCTCATTAAAACAGCAATCAGCTTTGTGAAATAAGAAACAACTAGAATGGATGTCAATTAATATTTTTTCTGGATGAATTTCTCTGTTTAGAGAATCAAATGATAGAAAGACACTATTAAGATGGTTGTTGGCATCAACTACAGAGCTCTTGATATTTAATTTTTGCTTGAGCATCATAGATTCTAAGGAAAAATAATATTAATATGTTTGAGATACACGACTTCTTTTGAAAAGTGTTTTTATGACATGATTATAAAGGAGGGTGGCTGACTGTAATTGATTTTTTCTGCTCAGTTTTCACAAATGTAGATAGATGGGAATAAGACTAGTAATAGTCTTGATTTCTATAGTCAGTGAGATGCAGAATATTCCTAGAATCCATAACAAAGCTCTTTGTTACATTTTATTAGCCTTGTTGAGAGAGTATAATAGTGGCATCTTGTTGTAATGACATAAAGGAAAGCCATAAAGGGCTATAAGAGAACAAAGGTTCTGTAAAGGAGATATTTTTGATATAGTAGAAGTATCTGAGTTGAGTTGCTTAGTGTTTTCATGCTTTTGACTGTTGATAAAGCTTTGTTAGTGTAAAAATTACAATGTTGTCAAAATGAGAGCTTTCTGTTAAAAATAAAGCCTAAATATTGCTAAGTTTCTTTAGAAGATAGTACTAGATCTTAATACAAGAAAGATTGAGTTGAGGAGGATTGAAGAGATCATGTGCTCTGGAAAAGTGAAAAACTTTAGTTTTTCCATATTCAATAACTAGACTGTGTTATGGAACACTTTGACACTAACATTTTTCTTTCTCTTTTATTTATTTTTCTTGATTTTATATTTCTTTTCTTTTGAATTTCTTTTTCTTTTTCTTTTTAGTGACGATGAAGAGGCATGTGACATTGCAGTCACATAATATGTCACATGATGTGACGTCATAAGCCTAGAACATAGTGGAAAGATCTAGAAGATGATGTCAGGGCACATGTATACAACATGGTGGCCTTGAGTAGGAAATGAGGTAGACATGAGGTTGTAGCATGGACTAGATGTATTTAGTATATATAGGACTCTAATTTAGCAGAGACTCCTTGTCAAGTTCTCTTGTGAATTACCCACATTATATCCATTTCTGAGATTTACTTGCTTGTATGATCATTTGTCACTGTAATAAGTGGTTGCCACAACAGACTGAATTGATCAAGAAGTGCAAAAATAATGTTATAACTACAAAAAAGCAATGAATTGGTTTTTTCCAAAGATTTTTCTTGAGATATGAGGAGATCATTGTCTGTGAAAGACAAGAAAGAAACTGGAATTTTTAAATTTTTGGCATGTTTTTCAAAAATATGAAAAAGAGAAGAAAGATGAAGAGCAGATAGAATGGGAGATAAGGCTAATCTCTGTCTAATACCAACATTAACTTCAAATAGTAGAGAAAGAAAATTATTCCAAAGATATTAGGTTTTTCTACCAATTAGATAGTTAGAAAAGAATTTAAAAAATTTTGGATTGAACCCAGCCTTATTCAAAATAAGGGATATGAAATGATAATTCAGTGAAAGGAAGAACTAGGCAATATCAAACACCAACATGCTTGTTTGAGTATTTTTAATCCATCCTGATCAGATTAAATGAGTTGAGAAAATACCTATATCTGAAGTAGAATATTTCTTAAGTTCTCCAAGTTGATTAGGATAAACAAAATTATTAGAAGTGGAATAGAATTACACTCTTTCTCCAATGACTTTTTCAATCAATTTACTGAGAGTGTTCAATAGCATAATAGGACAAAAGAATTTGGGAGAATCATATAATGTTTTGTTAGATTTTGGAATAATGATCAATATAGACATCTTGAAATGAGAGGGCTAATGCTCTAGGTTGATATAGGCATTAACAATGTTAATTATGGAAATTAGGCATGAATCATCATTGATAACTTATTTGAGAAGCTTTTATGAAACTTTGTCCGGTCCAGGTATCAAAAAATCATTACACTTTGAAATAATAGTCCTGAACTCTTCCTTCAAAAAGAGTTTTTACTCCATTATCAGTTTAGATTGGATTTTGTTTAAAATGTGAATGTTGATTTAATGATTTTGGGCAGAGTTGAACAATTAATAAAGTACTTGCCAAAGATTATTGAGTTCAATACAAGATTGACTATTAAAGTATAATACTTTGATAGCAGATAATTTTCTTTTACTAACCCAGTTCATGAGGTCACAGGGTTTTCAATTCTTGTATGCAATTTCCTGAAATTTGTCATAAAAGAATATTCATTTGGTTTTCTTAACTGTATATTTGAACTTCTTCTAAATCTCTATTCATCTAGAAGATCTGTAATTTGATAGATTCACCTGGCATTCTTTATTTCACTAGTATTTCAATTGCTTTGTGGTTTTTACTCATTTTGAATATTTCTACCACATGTGATCCAAGATTGTTGCAAATTCTTGAACTACAAACTCAAGTGATTCTTTATTCATTAAGTGAAGAGTATCAACTTTCTTGAAGTTTTTTATGATTTCAAAGATATACTTCATTTCCTCATCACTGTTTTTGATGATGGAGTATCTTTTATTTTGAAAAAACTCTTTGCTGATGTGAATTTCAACCACTAGAGAAGTATGATCTGATAAATATCATAGTTCTGGAAGAATTGAATGATTGTTAAGCTCTAAAGAGTTGTATTTAAGAAACATTAAGTTGATGACCAAATTTGAATTGTTGTTGTTGTCTGAATATCTGGTAGAAGCAGGGTTAGTAGGATGTAATAATAAAAGATCAAAAGCATTAGCAATTTCTAAAAGCAAATCACTATGTATCAAATAAAATAGATATTCAGGATTCCAATTTCTATCTCTAATATTAAAATCACCAGTTATGATTAAAACATTTTGGATATTGGCTTCAGTATCCTATAGGTACTTTAAAGCAGATTGGTTAGAATCAGAATAAATATTAAGTAAAAAGAAAGTGTTACTGTTGTTGAAAAATGAGAAACAGCAGATATCTCTATGATTAAAAATATCTTTTCAAAAGTAGAAGTGCAAGCCAATCATACAGATGTTGATGTACAAGATAACTTTAGGATAGTCATTGTCATTTGCTGAATTTCTAGAAAAAGTGATTTAATTCAGATAGTTAGAAGCTTCTACTATAATTTCTCCTTTGCTTGATGAACTGGGAATAGAATGAATGATTGACCATGGTAGTTCTTAAATAAAAATGATATTGAAGTTTTTATTGGTTTCTAAAATAGTATTGGTTAAAATTCTGTTCTTATGCATGTTCTGTGAAAAAAGCTTGATGTTTCTGATAATCATGTTTAAGTCTCACTCATAACTGAGCAAATTGAATTTTTTCTGATTTTGTGTATTTTATTTGAATACCATTCTCTATTGAACCTATTTCTCCAGAATAGACACTGGTTTAAATCAGCTTAGTGACCCCCTTTACAATTTAGATATTTGAATGAATATGGATATAGTTTGCCTTGTTTTGTTTTGAGATGAGGTGAGTTGGTTTTAAAGTTTGCCTTATAGCATCAGATGAAGTGTTAGTGGTGTTCAATCTTGTAGGGTTCATTGCATTTGATGTATTTAGATTCTTGAGCTCTGCATACAAAAGTCATATGTTTCCATTTCTAGCAGTTCTTGTATTGGGGGATGCTAAGATTCATACTGGCTCTACAAATGGTGGTAATATGGCTTTTTACATTAAAGCAACAGTTAATGAGGGTTTTAGCTACTGACCTATTCTAGAAGTTCTAGATATAAATATAAACAACAGCTAAGTCAGACTTGGGGGAAACTTTGATAATATGAGAAAAAGAAGTGATGTGTATATTTTCAAGAACATGAGTGGATTTGATAGTTGATTTAACATCTCCTGAATTAATAGCCAAACTAGTGCTTTCTATGAGATAGAATAATCATTCTTGATATAATTCTCTACTATATTTATATCAAACAGAGAAAACACCTTGTTGGTTGTAATGATGAGACCTTGATAGTTTTTGTAAATAAAATCAACAAAAGTATTAGATTTGATACCCTTGAGTGCCCTGTTTACATGATGGACCCTTCTGTCAGAATTGCAAAGAGTAGACTTCATTCTCATTCTCATTTTTATTTTTCTCTATAGTTTATTCTTCTGAACTTAGGGTTAGAGTCTAATGTAATGTTACAAGTTACTATTATAAACTGTTATACAATGACACTGTCATTGTCATATTATTACACAATCACATGTCATGATAAAAGAAGATAGAAGATTCTAGAAAAAATGATGCCATATAGTATATATACTACATATTGATCTTAAGGCAAAATATATAGTCATTTAGGGTAGGCTAAAGCAGTAGAGCATAGACTATTATGTTTCAGTATATAAGATAGACAATTCTGTACAGAGCTCTCTATTAAGTTCTCTTGTATTAATCCAATACAAGGTTCTTTCTTTTGATCCCCTTTAAGGTCTTAAGTTTGTAACATCTTCATAGTCATGTTAATATGTGGTTTGGGTTTGTTAGAGCCATTGATTGTATTTTTGATATTTTCAATCTTCTTGTCTGATAATTTCAGAAATTTTTCTTTTAATTTGAGAATATCTTTGACACTCTCAGCCAATGCTTGTGTGTATGAACAACCAGAATTTGTAAACAACAGTTTCTGTGTAGATCTATTGAATTCTCCATGGAATTTTGATTTCTTCAGCTCTTCCTTAGACAGTTTAGAGAGAATAGAAGGAGGAGAGAGTAAAATGGAAAACTTGACCAGTTTTGATGTCACAGGTTTGTCTTTTTTGCTATTGGATTTATTAGATAGAGAAATATGATTGAAATTCTCTGTCATCTTTAACCAGAAAGATTTGTTACTCTCTCTCATTTTAAGAGTGTCCTAACTACTTTCAAATATAGCTGAGATAAATGAGTATGCAGCTTGTCCAAAACCCTCTAAGCATGGTATATTCTCCTCCCTATTATTTTTGAGAAGATGGTTTTTGATAAAATTAGCAATTCAGTACAAGGACAACTTGATATTGTCCATATCTATGACTTTTGTTTCCTCTGTTCTAAAGATCAAGATTGGATTAGTTTGATTGTTCCATGAATTATGATTGGTTGGTTGGTTGTCTGAATAGGCAAGTGGTACTGATTCAAAACCATGAGGTAGGTTTGTGTTTACCTTGCTGTTATTCATATCTTCTACACATGTAGAAGATGTGTTGTTGTTAGTCTTTGCCCCCTCAGAGTTATTGTTTTCCCCCTCTTTGTGGGAAGTATAAGACAGTTGAAATAGTTCTTGTTCAGTTTGGTTGGCCCATATAAGGTCTTTGCTTTGGGCCTCTATTCTATCCACAAAGAAGATAGAGAAAAGGTCAGAATGAGTTAATAACTCCTTTAAAGTCTTCAGGCTTGATGACATAGACCTTCCTCTCAGTTCATTCATATTGATGTCTTCTAAAGTGTTGTTACCCTTTATTGAAGTAGATATAGCTGATAGAGAAGAAAAAATGTATTTATTTGCAATTTCTCTGTTAGGCACTACCATACAAGATGGTGGGAAAGAAGAGAGAAGTGATGATCACATGACCCTTTATTGTCAAAATAAAGAAGAGAAAAATGAAAATAAATATAAGAGCTCAGAGTGTACCATGACATCTTGAGCACTGCTCGTATTTGCTCTAAATATCCAAACATCTGAGTCATGTCTAGAGCCCATAACCTAACAAGCTGAATATAATATAACTCGACAGTGATATGCACACATAGGATCACAACAGAAGGGAAGTGAACTGGTGAATATTTTTAAATTCCAATAATTGATCATAGCTACTCTACCGGACCTATCTCCCATGCAAGTATAGATCAGTACACCCGAACACATCGACAACAAACCAGCTGTTGTTCTCCGATAACTGCACCCACGAATCATGAGACCCATCTACTCACTGCCACTAGCAGACGAAATCATAGCGCCATGCCTCCTCGAACCAGACTCCACGGGAGATGTTGTGACCACCTACCGGCCCACCGTGATAAAGAGAGCGGTCGTTGCCTACGTCTTCCGTAATTCTCCGTCTTCCGTAATTCTCGCTGTGACCAGTACATCTCTTTCTGTGCCAAATGCGCTTGGGCAAGCACCAAGAAACCAATTTATCTGACCTTCCTCGTCTATATTTTATAGTCTTCTAAATGCACCAGGTCACTCGGGACATAACACACAACCACTCACATATTCACAAAGACTGCAAAGACTGCAAGTGAAGCAATTGAATTGTGACTCTCGTTGTAACACGAGTTACCGAACCAGCTAATTGGGACACCTGAGTGAGTGCTAGATTTCCGGAAGTGATATCATGGTCGGGCGGCAATGGTTCAAAATAGATACCACGCACGAAAGGAGATAATAGTAAGGAGATAATAGTAATGTGTGCACATTTGTATATCATTATTTGCATTGCATTATCTCTTATCTCTTATCAAGGTGGGTCCTTTGGTCCCGATGGCGACTGGTTCTGGCAAGTGATGCCGTTATTTTTGTCCCACGGCTGGATAAAATATCACCATTCGACTTATGAGACCCTTCCCCAACAGACCTTTAAGAAACCTTTACGGCTCGATTGTCGTAAGTCCGCTAGAAAATGTTCACAATACAATCCATTACTCTTTATTCACCATGTTCCTTGTATTTTCCAGCGAATGTCCAGGATGTCCACCCAACCCACCGTAACGGACGGCAAAATCAATTTCTCTTATGGGGGCGAAACATTTCAAACATATTATAAGCTTCACGGAAGCATAGTCGACCGCACCAAAGACCCTCTGATCGTCCTTCACGGAGGACCAGGTCTCGTCCATAACTACCTTGACGTTCACTCAAATCTGGCTGTCACGCACGACATGCCTGTCATACTTTACGATCAACTCGGTAACGGCCAGTCCACACATCTGAGGGAGAAAGCGCAGGAGTTTTAGACAGTGGATCTCTTCATCGCGGAACTAGAGAACCTGATCGTACACTTTGGTATTCAGGACGGGTACAGTATCCTTGGCCATTCCTGGGGAGGGATCTTAGCCAGCGAGTTTGAGGTTCGCAAACAGCCTCCTGGCCTTAAGCGTCTCATTGTCGCCGACTCTCTTGCTGCGTCCAGCCTCTGGAATAAGTCCAATCCGCAACTACTGCAGGCGTTCCCGGAGGATGTACAACAGGGTGTCGCTGGAGGGATGAAAGACCCAGAGAAGTTCGGGCCCGCACTGCAAAAATTCCATGCAAGGCACGGGTGTATCATCGTGCCAGTCCCCGAAGAACTTTCATACACTATGCTGCAGGTCTTCGGTCCGGATGGTGATCCCACAGTAGCAGCTGCTCCGTAAGTCATTGTGTTGAATGTATTGGATGGTTTGACCGTGACAGGTGTTCATACAGCATTCTGAAGGATTGGTCGATCACTGATCGTCTTCATCTTGTCCGCCCACCAACTCTCATCATTAATGGGCGCAAGGACATTGCTCAAGATTTCGTCGTGAAGCCATTTTTCGACAACATTAAGAATGTTAAATGGGTCACACTTGAAGCTTCGAGCCACACCCCGTTTTTTGAGGAGCATGATAAGTACATGAAGATCGTTGGAGAATTCCTTCTCTAGTGAATGAATGTATTCAAGCATGTATCGAGAATTCACTATCTCAATAGAGTTCTAGGTTAGAATGAGCGAATGATTCGCTCTCACATCGATAAAGCCGCAGGAAATAACTCAATCTGGTAATTCTTACTTGCATCTCTTTCTCAACCGCTGGTCGGCGCCAATTGTTTTTCCTGGAAATATTCTGAGCATACGAATTGTTCTCAAAGATATACTGTTATCTGCTTCCGTTTGCTAACAAACGGCGCAAGATATGATATCAGAGCTTGTATCTTGATTGGATATCAGTAGCACACATCAAGTATCCACACATCAAGTATCTCGCATGTGCTTAGTTCTAGATACTTATGGTATTGATGCCATTTTGTATAGTCAACAAGATATGATTCTAAGACTTAGAGCAGCAGATTGTCTTTATTCCCTGATGGGATATTCCTAATCTTTTCTAGCTCAATCACTTCCAGTCTTTGACTAGTAAGGATATTGTTAGTGGAGAGTTCCAAGGCATGCTGGTGCTCAGCTACTTCCCTCAAGTGGTGCTGGAGGATACCCAGGGCTTCTTCAGTATGGATGGGGTTCATAGGATGTAACAATGATGAGATCTAGGTTCTTGACTGCGCAAGGAATGTATGGGTTAGAGGATGATGGAGCAGTTGTGAATTGGTATGACATGATACTTTTCTCAAGTGCTTTTTGGCTTTGAGATGTCGATTTGGAGGTTTATCCCCCTCTTTTATGGATTTTGTTCTGAAATATTTGCTCAATGGTCTTAAATTACTTCTTGAGTATGTGATAACCCTATTTCAGCTATTCATTGGTTATGTTAGTTTCTATATCCCTTTTAATGAATTAGAAATTGTATGCCTCTGTCTCATTTTCAATATTCTCATACTTCTTCTAATATTACTCTTCATCATTGATAATATCAGATGATAATCCCAGATCCATGTATTGTCTCCTGAATAAGGACTCTTTGCATTATGTTAGCAGGTCTTCATCAAGCACCTTATATATCACTCATCCTTCTGGTAACTCTAGTTGGAATATTTCTTATCTTATTTTATTTGTAATCTTGAATAGTCTGTAGTGTTTATAATCCAACTTCTTTGAGGGTAGTTTCAACTAGATATTTTTGCCTCTATCTACATATAGTCTTCTTACTTTAACCTATAAGAGTTTCATCTTTTCTTGTTAAATATCAGGTATAGTTCATACCAGAGGATGAAAGTCCCTGGGCTTAGCTTAGAGTCTATACTAGGTATGGAAATCTATATAAGGTACATGATGATATAAACTTACCAGAACAATCTTGACTTTAGCTTATATATTGTGCTGTTTGTCTATTACAGAGTTATAACTTCAGAAATAGAATGGAGTCCAACAGAAGTAAGTTCTGATAGGTGGTATATTGCCAAAGTATACCAGGATTAGAGTTTAACTATTATAGTCTATTATTAGGCTAGTAAAATATAGTATATCTACTAGTCCTTATATAT
>Ga0157363_1006557_pt1 | contig 10961 bp, 9 predicted proteins | sample AttsexASBM1_FD_111477 | JGI IMG/M metagenome (GOLD analysis project Ga0157363, IMG submission 111477) | Fungus gardens microbial communities from leaf cutter ant in Ribeirão Preto, State of São Paulo, Brazil - Atta sexdens ASBM1 | ecosystem: Host-associated > Fungi > Mycelium > Unclassified ...
GTGCGTGTGTGTGTGTGTGTGTGTGTGTGTGTGTGTGTGTGTGTGTGTGTGTGTGTGTGTGTGTATATATTTTATATAAATTTTTTATATATATATATATATATATATATATATATATATATATATATATATATCATAACGTAAATATTGTAAAGCATTTTTATTTGTATGTCTATATGTTTAAAAATAAAGTGCAATATATAATAGGGACAAAATGTAAACCCAGCATATAAATTCTACAAAACGATCTATTAATTTATATTATGTCGTTAAAATTAATGTTTAGAAATATTTAATTTTTGTTTTGAAATATTTAATTTTGTTTCTAAAATTATTAAATTATTATTAAAGTAATGATTACTTAGGACCGGTTTCATCTGATCAGTTAGTTCTACTGCAGCAAATACGATTGGTCGATTAAATGCCGATTAATAAATAATTTGCGTTGGTGAAACCAACCCTTAGTAATCATTTGTAATATTTGGCGCATTCAAAGTGCTATATTTGCTGCCTTCCTAATATCTAATGCGTGATTGGTTGTTTTTCAGTGCACGCGTGTTTTAATTGGTTACGTATATTTACTATAGATAAACTTCACCGACTTCACCGAATATAAACGGTTATAATTGGCAACAATTGGCATTGAAATATCTACTATATAAGCACTGCTGTCTCAATTTGGTTTCAGTCAATTTCAGTTGGCAGACATTACACAAGTAAAAATATATATAGCCGACATGTCGACATTGCTCGATGAAATCAGAAATATGAAACTCCACTGTATGTGGTCGGACGTAATCTTTTGTATTAGTCATTGTACGATCCTGAATTAAAAAATTCAAGATACGTAGATTGCTTTTTAATCATTACCGTCCGTAAAATCTCATAGAGTCGCTCGTAGAATTGAGTGGCTAAACTGCTGACAAAAATGGCGTATCGTGGTGTAAAAGGTTCTGATCCGTTTGTATCAAAAACTTCACGAAATGAACGTTTCGCGCAGATGTCAAAACAAGAACAGATCATTCAACAGAAAAAGATGGAAATCCAAGCAAAATTGCAAGAACAGAAAGCGAAAGAAGCCGTGGAATGTATGAAGAAGTCTAGTTCGTCAACTTCTACTACAGCAACTAGTAAGGGCACTGCGCCAAAGTAAGTCAAGTAAATCTCTTATGTATAATGTTATTGTCATGTCAACTCAGTCTTTCGGATGAAATTATGTTATAGTTTATGTTATAATTTACGTGTTTGTCATATTTATATTGATAGCTTGGAAATGTCAATAATAAAAGTCATTGTTTATCTCTGTAGGGAGGATGATGAAAAGCCTACAATGAATGTGTTTGCCAATGACGGCAGTTTCCTCGATCAATTTAAAAAAATAGCCAATAAAACAACTAGCAAACAAGAACAGGATAAAGAAGATAAGAAAAAAGATGAGAGAAATTATGAAGCTATTAGAGAGAGAGACAGGGAAAGAAAACGCAGCATTGAAAAAAATAGAGATTGGGACAGCAGACGCGATCGCCGAAGAAACGATACACGATGGGGAAGAAGTTCAGATAGGAAACACAGTTCGTCGTCGAGTCCGTCGCCTACCAGGCGAAGATCACCACCTAGTCCAGAAACGCGGCATAGCTATAATCAATCACAAAATGGACAACGCGCACAATTTCAGAATCAGCAATTCCCAATTCAAAATAACAATCATGTCTCTTCCATCCCGTCCCTCATGTCTCAACCAGTGCAGATGCAAATGACAAATATACCGCCTCCGAATATAAGAAACTTGACACCAAGTATTCCATCTGCGCATATGCAAAGGATACCAATGTCGAAAAATTTTAGCAATAATTACACTAACATAAATGAGCATTCTAATAATGTGAGAATGCAAATCGCACCATCGCATATTATACGTCCTCCACCTCCTCCTCCTATTCAGAGCATTCCACCGAATACAAATGTTCCACCGCCAAATATGCAAATGTCTCAAGCTATACCAATGCCCAATTTGTCCTCGCCATCAAACGCACAACAGCATATTATACAGAATCCACAACAATGCAGTGTACCACCGCCAGCGTGTAATGCTAATTTACAACCTCCAAATATTCCTCCGCCTAACATACCACCTCCAAACATTTTACCACCAATGTCTCAAATGCCACCGACCATGATGCCTATTACAGGCTCACAAACTATTGTAGTAACGGTACCAAACGTAGCTAATGTTCCACCTCCAAATGTGATAACATCTATGATAATGTCAGCACCTCCGCCAGTGCATACCGTCCCATCAACAATCAATTCGGTTCCACCACCAAACTTGAACATCCCTCCGCCAAACATCCCGCCACCTAATGTTATTCCTAATGCAGCACCATCACGTGGTCTCATGTCCAGCAGCTATGCTCTTTCCAATCAGGTACCTATTTCGGTGGGCCCTCCTAACGTACAAATACCACCACCTGTGAGACCACCGGCTAATCTACAAAATTCCGAACAACAAGGTATGATATTACAGTTAGGAAATATGTTTCTTTTGTGTCGCACAATTGTATAATGTTATCTTTAAGCACTAGACACATTCTTTCCTCTTATACAATTTTAATAATATTGTGGGAAACTAGGAAGATAAATTGTTAGAAGATATAAAAAATAATAAAATATAGAAAATAAAATAGAAAATATAATAATAAAAATAATAAAATAGAAATAATATATACAATATTCTTTATATTGTACATACATACACACACATACGCATAGATAGACAAATATTTGAAACATTATTATACAAAGTAGCTGACAAAGGATTCTAAGTGTGTTTAGTAGAGGCTGAGCAGCTGGCACGAATCGTGGCTGACTGTGGGGATGAGATAGAACAAGAAGTACGAGAGAAGAATGCCCAAGATCCTAAATTATGGTAACTACTGTCCTCACTGGTCCTCGTTTTGTATTTCCATTTCCTTGTTCCTTGTTTGTAATATAATTAATACTTTTATAATATCTAGGACGATAATATTTTATTTTGTATTATAGGACATTGTATAAATCTTTATCACATAGTTCTTGACATCTTAGTAACATGAAAAATTGAATGTACAATTTTGTTGAATGTCCGCTTAATGTGAATTCTTGCAAGTGTGCTTGCATTTCTAAATATCAATTGTATCGCAAAAAAATTACATAAATTTACCTACATGTTTATTATATTTTTATGAAGAAAACTATTTTTTCGTTTGACAAAATTGTTAATAATGAATGTATTCTCACATTGAACATATTTTTTCTTACAATCACAATAATGGCATCATATATATTTGATAATCCATAATTCTTTTAGCATAAAAAAAAATTGTTTCTCTTGTAGACTTTAAAATGTTCTATTATTAATATAATTATTTTTCACATGAAAGAAATTAAGAATTTATATGAGATTATAGAAAATGTTACAAAAGATATGGTATACGAAAAAGCTTAAGGCAAAATACGGAATTATCTTCTAAATGAATTTTTCTGTATACATTTTTCTGCAAAGTTTACTTTGTGTTGTATTCTTTTATTGTTTAGTTTTAAACATGTTTATTCTCAAAATTCAAGTTTTTGATTATGTTGTTTTTAATGTAAAAAAAATATGATTGTTTAACTAATAAGAAAATATTCCATTTAGATATATTTATAAAACATTTTTATATTTAATGAATATTCCAATATCTATATCTATTCAATATATATGCTAAGAATAATCACTAATGTGATCTATGCTTTAATTCTAAGATTTTATATTTAATTTTTATATTAATTAAAGACAAAGATATCTATTATTTCAAAATTTCATTTTACAATTTTCAAATTATAATCGTATCTTTTGAAGCATAACTGTATGTTCTTTTAAACTTACGCTGTTTCTTGTTTTTGATGTTTATATGTTGCGTATATTTTCAAATGCTAGATATATATATATACTATGTATAATATCAATGCCTCCAATTTCCTCAATCCAAATAATATTTTAAACTTTTCTTCTGCTACTTTTTACTTTTTATTGACATTATATTTTTTCTATGAAAGTATTGTATCTATAGGAATACATATTACTAGACAGCGTTTTAAGTATCATTTTAATCAAGGTTTCTGCACCAAAAGCAAAGTGCAGCGTATCTGCAGTACAGGGGATTGGTTTCAAAATTACGTGCGGAGAAGCCAGATAAGGATAAGAAGAACAGTGGTGCAGAACTTTATTGTCCTGAAGAAGCTCTTAGTGACAATGATGAGGATAAATCTCAGAAATCTCATTCAACTTCACATGGTGAATAACTACATGTATACATACATAATGACATTTAGCACAAGTTTTATTAATACATGTTTTATATATATCATTATTAGCAGATCAGTTAAAGGACGATAATAAGGAAGAACGGAAAAGAAGAAAACGTAGTCGCTGGGGTGATGCAGACAATAAGATTCTTGTTGCAGAAACAAATGTTCCTTCTGGTAATAGATCAGGTGCTGTACTTCCACAACCTGGCATAGCTATACCGGGACAAATTGGACAACCTGCAGTCATAATACCTTCTCCATCAAAGAGACAACATGTTAAATCAAAAAATCCAATGCTTACCAAGATTTCACGTAATGATCCTGCACTTATCCATTATGCGAGACAGACATTTGGCACACTCGATTTAAGCGAAGAACAATGGAAAAAGGCAGAGGATCATTATAAGGTAGATTGTTGTATCAATTATAAAAAATATACCCAAAGTATATTAAAATTTGTTCTCTTTATCTGATTATATATGTACATAAAAATATATAAAAGTGAATTTTAAGGATTAATAATTTTATGCACAAAAAGATATAAATAATTTTTTTTAGATAAATCTTTTATATCAAAATCTCTTAAGGAAAAGAGAAGAAGTGAAACGTTTGGAAGCACAAGGGAAACATAAATATGAATACGATAGCGATGAAGAAACAGAAGGAGGAACTTGGGAACACAAATTGAGGTCCGCTGAAATGGAAGCGACACAGATGTGGGCCGAGGAATTAACTGCGCAAGCCGAAGGCAAACATCATATTGGCGATTTTCTGCCACCGGATGAATTAAAAAAATTTATGGAGCAATATAATGCTGTAAAGCAAGGCAAAGAACCAGACTTGAGCGACTATAAAGAATACAAATTAAAGGAAGATAATATAGGTAGGTTCCAAAAAAATTTTTTCTTGTTTTTTCTCGATCAATATTATATTTATATAATAAATACAACGATTAAACTTATGTAACAAATAAATAGTTAAATTTGGTTATATCTTATTGAGAATTTAACTATTTATTAAATTTACTATTTATTAAACAGATATATTTCAAGTCAAATGCTAACAAAAATAATTTCTGAATTTTTAAAATTATGAATCTGAATATTTTAAATTTGTTAAAAATTATTTTAGTTAATTTCAATTGAATTTCATAAGTTTTTTTTACTTTACAGGATTTCAGATGTTACAAAAACTGGGATGGAGCGAAGGACAAGGGTTGGGCAGTGAGGGTAGCGGTCGTATTGAACCAATTAACAAGTAATGCCTTTTATATTATTTTTTTCATGTCGAATATGTTTGTCTAATATTTTCAAGTTGTTATAATCAATGTTTCTAGAGCGACAAGTAGACTTGATAGTGCTGGTCTAGGATCTGAACGACCAGATGGAGTATCTAGAGATGATGATGAATTTGATGCATATAGAAAACGGATGATGCTCGCGTATAGATTTAGGCCTAATCCATTAGTAAGTATCGTGATTTTTATAATAAAAAATAAAAATGTTAAGTAAAATATCCAATAGCTCATTTTAATTATTACATTTTCTTTTTCAGAATAATCCAAGAAGACCTTATTACTAAGAGCTAAAATACATTGTCACTAAACTAGTATTCCTTTTATTACTGAACAATGTAGTAGATGCCTTTATTTTGTATATTTGAAATTGTATATTTCATTTTAAAATATATCTCTTATACACAATTTCCATTTTTCTGAGTAAAATTATTTATAAAAATTAGTATAAAAATTAGTATTAAAGTTTGAATACGTTCAAATTATGAAAAAATATATATGAGCAAAAATTTTATTTTGTTCATTATTTATATATACTATTTGTACATTCTTTGTACTATTTGTGCACTCTTTCTATTTTATACTATTTTTTGTACTTTAACGTAAAAGAACATCGCTAAATTGTATTATCTTTCGGCAAATTCTTCGTGAAACAACAATTTTTGCAGAAAAAAATTATTTAAAATATTTTTTTATAAATATCTCTCTTATGAGGATTTTAAATAAATTTTGGTTTATTAAAAATCACTGCAATACCTATGTTTGATATTTTAAGTAGCATATCAGAAATGTCAAAAAAAGTTAAATATTAGGTGTTTGAATAAGTTTCCCTCGTTTTCTAAGAGACGTCACGAGTACTACGTGAATAGAATTCTTTTAGTGGCAACTGTTTTATTTAAGAGTACTATACATAAGCTTTCATATTTAATATATGACATTTGATGGGCGTGTAAACAACATTTTTGTCATTGCATTGAAAACAACTTTTGTGCCAACAAAATAACATTTGCGGGAAGTTTTACTGCATTGCTTTATTAAGAAAACTGCAGCTGAAAGTTATCATTTGCTTGTGGAGATATATAGGGAGCATTCTTCATCCGAAAATAGTTTCAACGCTTTAGAAGTAATTTCGATAAAAATAAATAACATGAAGATGCATTACAAAATTGAAAAATGAAATGGATTATTTGAAATTTCATCATTATATGAAAATATCCATATCAAATGCTAAAAGAATTAGAGGCATTAAATGTTGATTAATCAACTCTTTAAAAACAAAATTTCACAAAAAACCGGAGTAAATTTATTCAAACACTCAATATACACAATTTATACTATATATACACAATTTTCATACGTATGTAAATAAGTTATTACTAATGAAATTCCTCTAACCTAATAAAATAAAATAGGTTTGTACTTGTAGTAGTACAGCTACACTGATTTCTAAGTTTAATACATAATATTTTACTTTTGACTCCAAGATTTTCCTTTGGCATTCGCAATATTAATATTATGAAAGTATTACTTTATATATAATTTCTGTCGACGAGATCTTTAAAAGTACCTATTAACATACTTCTATAAAAGCTATCATTTTCTATTCTTTCTCGAAGTATGTCACTGTCATATGTATTTTTTATTTCTACATCATTACTGGTAAATATATGTATAGTGTAAGTAGCCATTCCTGCTGCGTATTTTCCAAATTTAGTAAGATGTTTAAATAATACTTCGTAAGGAAAAAGGATATTAGGATCATAACCGGCTCTTTCGATATACCTGGATAATGTTTCGTGATATTCGTATATTACTTGATCGAAATATTCATTTCGTGTTTCTTGCGTGCAGCAGCAGAAAAGTATATAAAGTAGATCTAAGACAGGAGATGCGTAACGACATAGCTGAAGATCTATAAAACGCAAGTCGTACGGAATGTTCTCCTAAAATGAAATGACGTTTAAGATGTCGTGTATTTAGATATATTAATTTAACGCAAATCTTAAGCTGCTACGATGTATATCATCAAGGATTATTCAATTGCGTGTACATACTTCGTCGTATTTGAAGAGCATGTTGTTAGTCCAAGAGTCACCATGATTTACAACGGTATATGGCTCAGCAGCTTTTCCATCAACTGCATCGAACATGTTTTGCATCATATTTTCTACGAATCGTTGGTATCTTTCGGAATAATGTTTATCTTCATTCGCTAAAGCCTAGTACGTGATACCAAAAAGAAAAAAAAATTAAATTCGATGAATATCGATGACCTTTGAGATTCAAAATGCGAATACCTTGAAAACGAGCTCAACAAGCATTTTTGAAAGATCCTTCTCCTTATCATCAATATTATCAACTAATCGTTTATTAAACAAGTGTTCTTTCATCTTTAATTTTTCGAAGTTCGTTGGATTCGTAACACGCGTAATGAAGCTGTATGCGTGAAATTCACCTAAGCATCGTAATGCCAAGCTGAGATGAGGATAATCCAAAATTTTTGACTTGGCCATCACAAAACCTTGAGGCGCTAAATTTTCTAACATCAGTATCTACGATAAATTACGTATATTTATTCATTATCCAAGCGTTTATCTCTTTCTCGCTTTAGAGTATTCTTTAGAAAAGATACAAATCTAATCTCGGTAGTCGCGCTACATGAGGAATACGTGAAAGTTTATCATATTATGAGATAGCTGAGGATGATAATCGCATAATGTTGTCGAGTCACGTCGTCTTAGGAGTGGATATTCATGGTTGTTTATATTGATGAATAAGATTCGAATGCTTTGCCTCTTTATGTGTGCATATACATGATATAAATAAATTCCTTACCAAAAAAGCAGCAGCAAATTGCAATGCAAATTACAAAATAGTTTTTTTTCTCTGAGACCTTATCGTTAGGTATATATGTATATAAATCAAGATATCTTATTAAATAAAATACTGAAGTTACATATTGTGCAAGATGAGATAAGATAAGGATACTTATTAGAAGATAATTATATTTTAATTTATATTTTTTCCGCCATGTGCAGTTCTTTCATTAAAAGAGATATATTACGTGTGGAAGTTACGTATTAAAGAATCAAGTCTTTATAAAGAAGTGTATGTACGTGTACTTTCGCGAGCTATCTAATTATCAGACACTTACTCTATACTCCTACCGCATGCCTAACATTGATTACATCGGCTTCTACTGTTAAATATAAACGAGAAAAGACTTTAAAAATTGCGGAAGATATAACATTATTTATACCGTTGCGATTTGTTGGCCGTTTTCTTATATAAATAGCGGTAACTTTCGAACAAATAATCGGAGGGTTGTGATTTAAAGGAACGCTTTCCGAGATGCTTCGGCGAATTTCATGAATTAATTAAACTCCAAAATTAATAATTTCACCAATAAAATGGAACCGCGTCAAAATATGAGAGATTCTTTCGCATTAACACTTAAATACAGATTGACTATTAGCATAAAAATATTGCATAATGCAAAGGTTAACCGGACTTTATGTCTTACTTGGTAATCTTAAACCAGTTTATTATGCCGGCGCGCATATATATGCGTGTCCGTGTATCCATGTGTCATTATAAATCGACATTTCACTTCGCGACATGATGTCTGCGTTTTATTACATGTACAAATCTTGCGGGGCTAATTTAGCAACGCATCGTGAAATGCATTGTCTTGAGAACGACGTGCAAAGAATAAGAGTCAAGCAGCTTTATAGTTGATCGAAATAAAAGAAATAATATCACAAGTAAACAATGAAATAGCGTTTGAAATTTTACATACGCGCAATACAATATCGTTTTTAATTAAATTATGTAAAGTATTTAACTTCCTTAAAGACTTGATTGTCGAACGTTATATATATATATATACTTTCTTACGGCCTCTACATTATGTATGTATGTATGTATGTGCTATTTCGCGCAAGAAAAGAGATTATGTAAAGGCATCGTATGGAATTTACATATATACATGATTACATGATACTCGGCTATGTATGTAATGTTATTACTTCATTGGCATGGTTCACGTTTAGAAGTGGTAAACCGCAAATTACCTCTTTTCCGGATTCATCGCTCACGTTGTATAAAATAGGGAAGCGATCGATAATCCCGCCGCGGTCCTTCAAAGTCTCTTTGAAAATGGGCAATACTTCTTTATAAAAGAACATCTCGCGTTGAAACATATTTGTGACGTTGCTGCTAGATAGAATTTCGCTGGTATCCAAAGTTCGTGTAGTTTTGAGAATAAGTTGAATTTTCTTGTCTTCGCCATCTTCAGCGATGCCCTCGATCGTGACGCGACAGACGAGGCTAACGTAATTATCGCCTTTATTGGTGCCCTCAGTTATGTGAAATTTTGGAGCCAATAACTTGATGCTTTTTGCGTATGTACGCAAGTAATCGTACAATCGCTCGTCTGACACAATTTTCTCATCTGCCATTTTTTTTCCTTTCCTGTCTGTTGATGTCTTTATCTCACGGAATCGGGCGGATGTTGCTTACGTTTGTTCCTTACGACAGAGTCAGTAGTACTCTAAGTTTGATTTCAAATCGTCGAGATATCGGAATCAAATTGTCTTGTACGCGACTGCTTACCACACCTCGATGATAAGAGAACGATTACTGGAATGATCGTTGAAAAGCATCGCTTATATTATTTCCGTGTTATCGCATTTTTAATTTGTAAATCACTTACTGTGAGCAAGTTATGAAGATTATGAAATGTATATACATGGTTATTTTTACCTAATTCATCGCTGAAAGGAGTTCCATGTATATGTAGCTCTGTGTCATTTTTCACAATCTTAATCTTCTTCCTCTCTCTTTCTTTTTATATTGATTTTAAGTAAATGATTCAATGTCTATGATGAAATTATAAATTATATATTCTTGACGTGTACCTTTATTATACATTAAATATTATAGGTTGTTCACCTTTAACTTTATTTAGAATGAAAGGCGCCCAAAGGATTATGGTTTGTCGCTTACATCTGTTATTTTTACACCAAACGCGCAACAGAGAAAAGAAGGAAAAGAGAGGAGTGTGAGGCGTGGCGAGATACTGACCACCATTTCTCCAATTAAAGTTCCTTTACCCGTTTCAGTTGAGAAACGGTATTTCCTACGGTAGTCTACTTTAATCTGTTATATACACACATATATATATAAAATCCTTTAAATATATATATATATATATATATATACATATACATATATATATATATATATATATGAGTATAATTTCTCAAATATCTATTATAGAAGAAATATCTTTATCTGTTTAGAAAAAAATATACAAAAAAATATTAAAAAATATATATAA
>Ga0157363_1006558_pt1 | contig 10961 bp, 11 predicted proteins | sample AttsexASBM1_FD_111477 | JGI IMG/M metagenome (GOLD analysis project Ga0157363, IMG submission 111477) | Fungus gardens microbial communities from leaf cutter ant in Ribeirão Preto, State of São Paulo, Brazil - Atta sexdens ASBM1 | ecosystem: Host-associated > Fungi > Mycelium > Unclassified ...
AATTGTATTTCTTGCTATGTACTTCTTATTTCTTTCGATCGAAATTCGTTAACTTTTATCTCAGACAATATAAAACAAAAAATCGGATAAGAAACAAAAAGATAAAATGTAAAAAAATAGCAAAAAGCAGAAAAAACAGAAAATACAAAACACATTGTAGGCTTTATTTACTTATGTCGTTTTAAATTATCTCGTTTTTGAAGATTTTAAATAACGCGAACCTAGACCTATTGTTAAAATAGAACGCATTCCATAAGCATAATCCATTAAATTAATTTATTGAATTATCTAATCTATAAAGTTATCTAATCTATAAAGTAAAAATTCTGGTTTCAAAAGTTTATTCTGTATAGAATTACATCAGTCAGGGACTTGTATCAGCATTATTCATGGCAATGGTTGACGCTTATCAGTTTAGCTTATTCACAGATTGTTTTTTGCTTTGATAAAAACCTTGGCACTGATGTAATGTTTAGTGTTCAATAGACATGTCTTTTTTAGCTTGTAGATAAATCTTATCAGCTTATCAACAAGCAGAAATGTCCAAACGATATTTTTCAGAATTTTTCAAAATTAAGGCTAGAACACAAATCTTTGTATAACGCATAAAGTATAACGGGCTTTTAACACTAAAATCTTTACCTAAACTTTAAATTTTAAACCACAAAAAATTGATCTATCATAATCGGATGTGAGAAGAATAATCGACTACGATTATTCTTAGTCAATTTCTTAGGACTTTAAACTTAAAGCTCTAAGCTTAAATGGCTTATTGTAAAAGTAAGAGAATTGATCGATCAGTCTTTTCTTCTTGAAAATGAAATGGATTGACCGGCTGATTTTCTTATATTTTACACAATATACATTATAAAGGTGCTCTGGCCTTTAAAATTATGAATATTTACATGAGATTCAAGGATGTACAAAGTGCTTGTTTCGGAATAATTGTTGCGAAATATTTTCCGTGTAATAAACGATGACCACCTGTTTGTTATGCGTCATTTGATGATTCGTTTCTATTGACGTAAATGCGATATCGCTATATGCGAATATCCGAGGTCTGGAAATAATGAATTGGCGGAATAATTCATTGATAGCAGTTATTTCAACATTTCTCTAACCATTAATTAGAAATAAATTGTCTGTAAAAAAAAATTATGAAACAATGTTGAATCATATACATTGAGAAACGAAATAGATTTTAATACAAACATTTTTTTTCGATCATATACTAATATAATATGTAGTTTTATTCAAATTTTATTAAAATAAAAAAAACAAATTTTTAATTTTTTAAATTTTTAGTTAGAAAGTTTTAATTTTTTAATTTTTTATAAATTTGTAGAAATAATTTTATTCTTTTTGTTTTTTGCCGTGAGAGAGAATTTATGATCATCTTGGCTATTTATTTGTTTATTTATCGCTCCATTTAACATCGATGTTTTCTTTGTCCGGCAGAAAACTGAAGAATCGAGTGGCCGCTCAAACCTCGCGAGATCGCAAAAAAGCCAGGTTGGACGAGCTTGAGGAAACAGTGAGGACACAAAAGGAAAGGAATGAGTTACTTACACAAGAATGTGCGATGCTGAGGTCGCAGAACGAACTGCTAACGTCGCAGAACGAATGGCTGTTGAATGAAAATAAGAGGCTTAGAAACGAAAGGGACGCAGTGAGGAACACGCTCACAGATCAGCAACAACCGATCTGCTCCGCCTGTCGGACTCGTGTCGACGGTGCTGTACCTTCGCTGGGATCTGCAGTATCCCCCAATGACCCTCTGCCGCAGGGTGGGACAGCACAGTCGGCATTGCGCCCGACGCGGACGCCAGGAGCAACCGCGCTGCTGAAATTTCTGACTCTATACTTCCTTTTGAAGAATTGTTCAGCGTATTCCAAAGCGCTGACGCCGAACGATTCGAAGAGCTGGCGGAGAGCCTCTTACGAGAAGTCAGTCCAGAAGTTGAAGCAAATCCTCATAGATCAAATGAACAAGTGAGTCTTGAGAGTTGCAATTGATATATATACAATTACACCTTTTGCATTGCATTTTCATCTCGTATCTTGTTGTATTTTTCATTCAAAGCAAATCACGAAAAATTATTGTCGCTCCATTTCTAATTACATGAGCTGGTATAATTTCTTTTCTTTAAAAAAATGTAATGCATATTAAGTCTTTTTTTAACACTATAATTAAGTTTTTTTTATTAAGTTTTTGTTATTTTTTCTTGATTTACATTTCTTTTTTTTTAAATCGCACGCTTAGTGTAGTAACTTAGATGTAAGATGCAGAGATGGATGAAATATTCCGAAGTAGAATGGAATTCTAATCTCAACAGTGGGAAGTGCAAGTTTTAATCTCTGGAGAAAATCCGAACGTTTCATTCATTTTCTGTACAATCGCGCGTCCTCATGATTTAGTCGTTCTCTCTTAATGACCTGTCGATCGCTCTTCATTCCACAGGTGTCCGTCAACGAAGCTCCCGTTGAAAAACCTGACCATCCAGAGGCATTGGTGGGGCAGACATCAAAAAATGTGGAAGCCAGTAGAACTGGTGGAAGCATAGACAGCGTACCTTCTTTTCTACAAGATACGTCCAATTGGTTTCTTGAGGACTGCGATACAACAAAGACCACGTCTATCAAGACCGAGACTGAAATTAAACAAGAGTCTGAGACGGCATCGGATCTCGATACTGTCTATGGTACATACGACGAGACCACCAACTCCATCACGATTATGTATCCGGGTGAGGAGAACGACGGCTGTGTAGGTATCCAGGAATGCGTACAAGAGGTGGTCAGTAGTAACGAGAGCGGTGCCATCAGTCATACCACAGACGACGCTGTACATCTTACTGTTCCTTCATCGGGCATTCAATTGCGCTATCCGGCGCAATTCTCACCGGCATATACCAATTCTATGTCACCTGCTATGAGCGACGTAGACAACTACGGTATTTCCTCGACGAAGCAATTGGATTGCGCCAGTTTATCGGACGGTGGATACGAATCTCACGATTCCCCGCAGTCACACATGTCGGAATTGTTCGATCTCGAAAGTTTCAGCGAGCTGTTTCCCACGTTGGGCTGACAATTCCGGATAAGGCGTGCTGCCGAGGCAGACGCCAGATCGATATCGAACCGTTACATATGTGACACGGGAAGTTCTAGTGAAAATAGGCTACAAAAGAAAAATGAAAGAGAGATTTGGAAAATATCGTTATAATATGCCGAAATCATTCATTTAACATTAGATAGAAACTTGTAAACTTTGATTAGACTCTCGCACATTTTTTTTATCAATATCGAGCAGTTTAACTTCAACGTTTTGAACGAAAAATATAACTCTTGAAGACTTAATGCAAGTTATGTAAATATGTAATAAAGATATGTCCTACATTCTCATACTCAATACGTAATTATACTTGTATTATACTCATTCAAATGATTATAAAAAGACATATTATAGCTATTTAAAGAGACTTTTTTTATAAAAGTTATTTTAATTAACAGAGAGCTTCTGGAGAAATAAATTTGTTTTTTCTATTCTTTTAGCTTTGAATAGTAGCTTTATCCAGCACAATTAGTAACACGACATATTGTCACATATTGTCTAACTATTAATTGACATATTAATAGTACCAAATTTTTTTTATAATAAAATTAAAACTAGTGACATATTAACTATAAGAATATATTTTTGTATATATTTAGATCATAAATTTTTTTTAATTTATTCGATATTGTAAGAGGATATATCTAAATAGTTCCCTATAGCATGAACGGTGAATTTTTTTTACACACACCTACACATGCCTATTTAAGAAATTTATTATTAATGTATACATATTTAGACATATTATATATATATATATATATATATATTGATTTTTTGTTTTTTGCTGTGTAACAAATAAATCTCAAACTAATGACATAGTTTTTATTTTCCAACTCTGCGCTAAATTGCATCGTTTGTACCTGATGACGCGAATTCGTTCTATTTATTTTTCGTAATTTTCTCGACTGTTTTATATGACAATATACAATTCGATATAGTAGGCATATGTATGTAGCGCTGTTTGCGCAGTAATGTTAACTGATTATTATATTAATGCTATTTAAATATTTTATAAATATACGAAATATTTTTAACGGGAAGAGTTTTCATCAGGGAGATATTTGGTGGCAAAGATACGGTTGTACAAATATTACTAGATATTATCGATTAAATTATTAATAACGATAAACTATTATATATAGCACCCTTTTCATTAATCCTTAAACAGCATGACAAACTAAACAGTTTGAGAAACGCGTGTGATTTACCATACAAAATTAGATGAAATTAAAAAAAAAATGCATAAAAATCAGAGTATTCTATCGCATCTATCAATTTTCGAACAATTTTCTTTAATGGAAATTTAATAAAGAGAGATCTGTTACAACTTTTTAGCATTAAATATTTTGACAGTTTATATTCGTAAACTTTTTATTGAAATTTTCTCGGTATTAATCGAGATTGGAATTGTACTCATTCATATATAATGACTTTTATAATTTCATTTAATTTCCCTAAAAAAACAATTGTATAAAATTGATCTCAATTTCATGAATACGGCGATCAAGATGAGATAACAGATCATTTAATCTCTTAATCCAAATTCTATTCATGTCCTTTTGCATATACCATTCGTTAGTTAATATTTATTTAAAAAAATGGAAATTTTTTTTTTCTCTAAGGCTACTTTAGGCAATGTGAGTTCTCGCATATAGACAATCAAAGCAAGTAAATATTTATACTGTATACGTATTTCGTCAAGAGTAATAAAATGTTGCCGAGAGAAACAGCCTCTCATTTCATTACGTTATAAAAAAAAATTTCGAAAAAGATTATTTATCCAAAGAGTTTCTCAAAGCAGCCATGGCAGTAAGGTTTGTCGTTTTGCTCCTTGAATGTGCCCTTGTTTAATTGTTTCAAACAAAATGCACATACAAAGTGCTCGGGATGGAATTTGCGGAACATCGCCGTTATGCAACGACCTGCAAAAAAGCAAAATACAAAAAATGATATTAATATCATAGTATTCAAAATCTTATTTTAAAAAATTTAGCGTACTCACCGGTAATGGGCTTGTGGCATCCTGCACATAAGGATCCTCTCTTGGCATGATAATGTGTCTCGCAATATGGCAATCCTTCATGATCGAAGAAAGATCCGCCCTGAAACTTCTGTCTGCAATCCTGCAAAATAAGAAATAGGTGCGTTTGAGAATATTGTATAAAAAAAGTTTAATTTACGAGAAAAATGTCACGTTATAAAATTCTGCAAACTTTAAAAAATATATATCATTATTTCAGTTAAAAGATGAATACTATTGTTCCATGAAAAAAACAATGGAAAAATATGCAAAACTTTATGTGAATATATTGAATGTTTTAATGAAATGTATCATTAATATTATAACATGAGAACATCAATAATGATAGTTCCTAAGAAAAAAATATTTGCGAATATTTAAAAATGATAAGAAATGGATAGTAACTTGGAAATATTCTGTACATGTTATATTCCACTATTCCTCATTTTGAATAAAAATGAGAGTCATATGAAATTAAACGATATTAAAAAAAAATCGATGCGATTTATATTTGTCAGCAAACTATGATAAAAAAATGTAAATGTATATACTAGAATTGAATTTCTAATTAATATATATTTTCTTGACTCACTTCAATTCCTTCGCAGAAACAATTATATATATTTATATATATTTCATATGATAATAATTTAACCATAAAAAAATATTTTGATCGAGAGAAATTAATCATTCTATTTTTCTCAAGACGAATTTTTCATGTCAATTCGATTCATCTGCTGTTACTATACAATAATGAATGAAAACATCCATTTGTGATAATGGCATTGCTGTTCACAGCGTTCAGCTGCTGGTTCTTCCCCGCGTCTTTTGCCAAGACGCGCATCTCCGAGTCGCTGGGTGTGTAAGTGAGCCAGTCGACTCTCGGTGTCGCGTGTGTTTTTGTTTTGGGGAGTTTTCTTTTTTTTGGAAGGAAGTGGGATGAAGGAGGGAAGGTTTTTATCTCTTTACTTTTCATAAATAGTACTAATAGTATCCGCGCGACTCTACAGAATTCCTCTCTATTGTCAAGAGTTCGGCACAATGTCAAGGCGCGAGCTTGAAAACAAAAGCAGCTAGCTCGTACTTGTGCTTGCCGAGAGTATGCCCTGCGATGTAAGAGTGTTGTGTCCGAGTGTGGAAAGTGTGTTTTTCTTTTGCGATGCGGAATTAAAGCAAACGGCGACTTGTAATCGATGTTTCTCCGCACTCGGTCTTCCTCAGCGCCAAGCTAAATCACCTGTTAGAGAATTAGGGGAATGGCTCCGCATTCATAGAGCCGGAGGGCATACAAGGGGCAACATATCATGCGGGGGTAACTGGACGATAATGATAAAGAAATTCGGCGTGAGGAATTGGTACGACGACGTGAGGCGGCGGGATCGAGCGGCGTCCTTACGCCTCTTGCTCTTCCTCTTCCTCGTCGTCGTCGTCTACCCCGACGCACTTGGGACACACCGGCTGTCCCTCCATCGCATAGAAGGACTTTCCGGAGACCGGCTTCTTGCAATCCTGTAATTGTCAGAATTTAATATGCTTGATCTGTGATTTTTGTGACGGTTTCTCCGCGATTTTTTCGGGATTTTTAAGATGAAGAGAATCTTTCTTTCGTTTCCTTCACGCATGAAGAAAACAAAGATGTTGATGATCTCGTAAGGTTTGCGCTGAAAATGAAATTTAATAATAAGATATACAAATCTCACAAGTATGATACCTACCCTGCAAACGAAGCAGTCCGGATGCCACTGACTATTAAGCGCAGATATATAATTTTCCATGATAGCACGATTGCAACCACCGCACTTGGGTGCGAACATGTCGAAGTAGTCCTCGCGGCAGTAGGGTTTGCCGTCCCGCTCGTGGAAGCCCTCCTCGCCGAACTGCTTGCCGCACTGAGCGCAAAAGAAGTGCTCGGTGTGCCAAGTCTTCTCCAGAGCGGTCACACATTTCTGGAAGAAAAACATTTCTTTCAAATCCACCAGCGCGACTTTGCGTGATGAAACATTTAGAGGCATCCAGGAAAAGAGTATAGATTAACATTTTCAGTGATGATTAATTTTTTTCTATATTGTAACTAGCATTATGATCCAGAGAAAGAATTCTATAAATTAAAATTTCAAATTTATCATGTCGTTCAGGCATTCCATGATGCCAAGGAATGAAAAGTTCAAGAGAAAATTGAAGATTTGTGTTTTTTACTTCGTTTTTGTTCCTTTCAATCGCACGTATGAAATCCACGATACTTATACTCTTTCCACGATACTTATACTCTTTCGAGATTTGCAATCCTTACATCAAGAATAGGCCCGTTGCAATAAGCGCAACGAGGAGAGAACAAGTTATGATAATCCGTTTCGCAGTAAGGATGACCCTCCCTCTCGAAGAAGTTCCGTGTACCCAACTCCTGGTTGCAGTGAGTACATGTGAAGTGTTCTGGATGCCACGTCTTGCCCAATGCGGTTATCACCTGCGCAGTAAGAATATTATTAAGTCAAGGAGAATATCCAATCACTGAACATCGCATCGACTCAAGGATTATGATGAGGTTGACAGCTACCTGGCCCACGATAGGTTTCTCGCAGGCGCTGCAGCATCCTTTCTGGGTTGTGTTGACACCTTGGCGGCTCATGTCGGCCTGAAGATTGCCAAGCATAGAATCCAACTGATTCTGCTTCAGAGGTTGGCTCTCTCCTAGATGGTAGAAGTGGGTCGTGTGAGTCTCGGTGATGTGAACGCGGGTCTGCGTGCCCTCGTTGGGCAAAGGGCTCTGTGAGCTCTTGGTGGCTTTGTTTGGCTTCGCGTATGGAGAGTCGGTCACCGTCTGATGCTGATGAGTACCGCTATTGATCTGCAAAGATACGCGTATCGTAGGATCGAACGCGTAGGATCGAATGCTTGACAACTCTTTCTATCCGAGAAATTAAGATTAAATCCGAAGTGTGGAACGCTATGATCTCGATCTTAGGTTGAGAACTTAGGTTATCGAGGTTGAGAAATCAGGCAATAAAAAATTTAAAAAAGATGCAATTTAAAAAAAAATGTCCTCAACCTGGAGATCGATAATCTTAATTTCTCGAAAAGTTGAGATGAGTTGCACTCGTCGCACTAAATCCTCGAAAAAAAAAATGTATAATTCCCCGCGTAATTCTACGAATATCGGTATCAATCGTGCACGTGTCTGTATGTGTTTGTATTGTCAAGTGTCGAGTGAGAGATGCGAAAGTTGTTCAAGGTTGAGTATCGCTGATATTTGACGGGCAAGGTGAGAGAAAAGGGTCGGGATGTCAAGGATGGCAAATCCGCGAGACGTTGAGTGAAGAAAAATGAAGACCCACGGGCGAGATGGTAAGGTAAAGTAGGAGATGTCGATCACCACGGGCGAGCTTGCAGACTGGCCGAAAGCTCCGGGTGTTCCGGTGGGTCACACCGACGCACGGGTGCCCCACCTCTCCGTAGCTTCGTCTTCTTAGTCCCCCTTCTTTCGCAGCCGCGGGAAATGAAGGAGGTCGTCGGGGAGGAATATCTAGTGCGGCTCCGGTAGGTAATCCCCGGCTCCACGGTGATGGCGAGGTGGTTATTTTCGTAACGTGGGGAGCCAAGAATGGGCAGGAGTGGATTTAACGTCCCGGTGTTTTCCGATTCCGCGGTAAATCAAAGCGACGAACGATCAGGGATAGTCGGACAGCAGCCTGTATACCTTGTTTCGTCAACAGCTACATGCACTCCGTGCACGGAGAACTTACACGGGAAAGATAATGACCACTGAGCTTAATGATACATCATGGAACAGTAGACATAACTTCTAAATGCTTGAATGTTACCTTTAAAATGTTACCTGGTTATGTACACAATGCAAACGAGAAGCAACATCTCTTTCGGTACGAGGTATTAAACATAAAAATGCGCAAGTCCATTCGGCTTCCAGCCAGCAATAAAACTTCAGCAAGCAAGTCTTGTCCGTTTATTTAGTTTATTTGGCGATCTCATTGGCAATTGAAGGTTGAAAGCCGATGTGGATACCGAAAGAGCTATTTAACCCTTTAGGAACGGCAATTCTCTTCAATTTATAATATTTTTATATGATAATTTTCTACTAATTTTTCAATATTATTGATACTTGTTGTATTTTAATTATGACTTCATTTACTATGACTTCTTTATTAAAAAATTATAGATACATTTAATCTCTCTAGAAAATGAAATATTACGATATCAGCCGCTTCGCAAGGGTCAATCGCGTTATGTACCGCAATTACGTGATTACATTATTATGGATGAATGGATACCTTAAATTCGGAAAGCGAAGCCATTAGGTCGTCCAGCTCCTTGGTAGCGTTACTCGCGGTATGACCGTTAGGGTAACTCCTGTGAACCTCGGTTCGATTCAACGAGCCATGCTGACTGGAGGGATAGCCGTCGTAGACCGGCTGTATCTCCGTGGACGTTTCTTGTATGGTGACTCTCACCTTTCCGTCGGCGGGATAGTCTCTGCTCGAAGGGAGGGAGGGACAATAGTTCGTTTTAACGAACGCGAATTATCTCAGAGATTGAAATCCCCGATTCCCCGATGAGTTCGATCTTCTACGATCGCACGAATAATTGGGCGATAACCGTCGAAGTCTGAACTCGCCGGAACTATATAATTATTTCAATCTCAAAATTATTAATTGCAAGAGCTAAATGTTTGAAAGCTGCCAGTTCTTATATTGTTTTAGGATTAATTTGCGCCCCCACACACACAGAAAGCTCACCCGTTAGGCACTGCGGTGCTTAGTTCCTCAAGCAACGAGTCGACGGTGGGTCGAGAGGCTGACATGCTACTTGGAGAACGAAGCATGGGACTAGTTGCACCCCCGTTCACTCCTGTCGCAGACGCGCGGCTGTCTATAATCATTGAACTCTGTACTGATAAATCGCTCCTGTGAAATCGTCTCTGCCCTTTCCCGAAGGGTTTGGCAATATATAAAGAAAATGGAAGAGACATTATCATAATTATCGCGTTCTCTTTGATTTATCGTAAATAAAACTAATTTTTATTTTCGGCAAACCTTTCATCTATTGCTTTCTTAGCAATCAACATTTAATTTTCTCAAATAAAGTTGCGAATTGAATCTTTGTTTAAATTATATCAAATCTAAAGATTGATTAAAGAACAAGATACTGTTAGTCTTATTTGAGTCTTATAAGATCCAAGTTATGAAAAAGCTTCTATATTTAATACTGCTCGTGATTTTTTAAAGGGATCCAGAGAGTTATAGATTGGAGTCACAAAGAATGTACGTTGAAAAAAACAGACCGTTCGGGAAAGAATTAAGGGTCTAAATAGTCAACCTCTTTCTTGATAGTGGGCATTATAGCGCGCGTTGCTCAAGTCTTGCAGGAGGGTGTCCAACTCGGAAAGATTGTTATTGAGGGAAGGCATCTTGCTCCCGGTGCTGGTCTGGGTGTAAGACGTACTTCCGGTTTTACCCATGGTTTCTTCTATCGCCTCGCGATTCTGATAAGTCGGCTACAACATTCGGGAAAGATCGCGATGAATCGAACGGCTCAAAGTTCCTTCATATATTCCGTCGAAGACATCAATTATCTTACATAACAACATTTTTACATAAAAAAATTATCTTGAAAAAATTAATGCAATAACATTGATATTTTTTTATAAGAAGTTTGTTGTATCTTGAAATATTCATTCTTATTAATTTATTCTTTATAAGTGACGCGATTTCAAGTGTAAAATTTAGTCCTATTGTATTAGTTGACAATTTTATTATTAATTCCATGCTTGTGACGAAATTCCAGCTTAATGGTTTTTAAAAGTTTTTTTCA
>Ga0157363_1006559_pt1 | contig 10961 bp, 7 predicted proteins | sample AttsexASBM1_FD_111477 | JGI IMG/M metagenome (GOLD analysis project Ga0157363, IMG submission 111477) | Fungus gardens microbial communities from leaf cutter ant in Ribeirão Preto, State of São Paulo, Brazil - Atta sexdens ASBM1 | ecosystem: Host-associated > Fungi > Mycelium > Unclassified ...
ACATATATATATATATATATATGTGTGTGTATATACATATATAAATATTAAATAGAAATCTTTTTTTTATGTACTCAGCTATATATATAACTACAGCTAATCCATGTAAGAATTAGCCCCCCAACTTTTTATAAACTTTCTATAGCTCATTTAATTGCTCGTCGTTTGCACATGTATGCACATTTCGAATTTTCGTTTGCACACTTCTGGTAAAAACATTATTTAAAAAACAATTTTAGTGGACTAACTTCACATTAGCTTCCCAAACTTCGAGCAAATTGGATTGAAAAAGTCTTCTCGATAGATTTTCGTTTGCACATTCCGAAACAAGTCAATTTTTCATTTGTACATCTTTAGTTAAAAAGTTACACAGTTGAACAATTAAAGTTTCGAGAAAGACAGATAAGTTCAAATCGCACAAACTGAACTTATGCTCAAAATGAATCGGCATATAAATAGGTTTTCGTTTACACATTCCGAAACAAGTCGATTTTTCGTTTACACATCTATTTTTCATATGTTTTCCGTTTTTACTACATTCAAACGTCAAATTTTTACAAAAAAAATTTTTAATTTGAACCCGTCACACTAGAAAAAAACTCCTTAATAAAGGAATAAACGTTCATAAAAAAAAAAAAACGTGAAAATATTCAAAAAGACATTTTTCATAGATGGATGTATAAACGTATTTTATATTCGGAAACACGTATATATTCTATATATAATATAATAATATACTCATGTATATTCGGAAACACGTTTCTATTAAACAGATATGCTAATTATACGTATATAAATGTATTTTCGTTTAGACGTATAATACCGAACCTTAATAATAATATAATATATTATTATTGTATATAATAACACTCAGAAAAAATTTTATTGATATATGACCAACGAATCTTTTTGTTATGTTTTAACCAAAAATTTGATTATGCTAACGAAACTTTTTGTTAGGACAACACAAAAGTTTTTGTTAATCACATATTCTAATAAAAACTTTGTTGTCTTAATCAAAAAATTAGGTTATTCTAACCAAATTTTTCGTTAGCACAACAAATGGTTTTTGTTGATCATATATCAATAAAACTTTTTTTTGAGTGAAGATATTAGGTCAGTTAAAGAGTAAAAACAGGTATTAATTACGTAATATAGACTAAATATCTTTGTCAATTAATAAACATGATTATGGAACGTTTTAACTTTATAGTTTTCTTTAATCATTCTAAATAAGAACGCATGAAAAGTTATAAAATGAATAAAAAAGTGTATACAAGAATTACTTGTACATGCTTTTTATTTTATTTTATAACTTTTTATAGAATAGGTTTTTATTGATTCATATTTATTGTCACATTTATTATGCTCATCCAATTGATTTAACCTGTGTAGTATTTACATTGTTTAACATATTTAAAGAAAATAACATCCATTTCACTTATCAATTGGCCTGATTATCTTATAATTTTATTTTGTTTTATTTCTTATATTTTTGTTTTATTTTTATATGCATAACTATATGTTATCTAAAATATAAGTAAAATAATCACGATAAATGTAAAGTGAGAACAAAAAGACATATGTGTTCAATGTATTCTATATATCTCCTAGCATTCTTGAAGAAAAATGAGAGAGTTACAAAAACCCTTTCTCCGAAGCAATCCTGCGAAATTCTTGTTCAAAGACGTGTAGACGCGTGGCACACTTAACATGTGTAAAAGCTATACAAAATACATGTATACCACAGAAAAAGATCTTAATGCAGCGCGGGTATGTGGGGTGTAAAGATTATTTTAAGCGATAAAAGTTTACGCACAAACGCGGAGTTTACGCATTTCCAAAATTTTCTTCTTTCCTAAACGGATGTTAATTCGGACTCATAAATTTAGTGCATTATCATCCCGGATTTAGCCTCTCCTTTGTGGAATTCCAGCGACCATTGCTGGTAGATCCAAGCCAATCGAATGAAGACCTCTCCCGGATACCCGATCGGAGATTTTCGTTTAAATCTGTCTGCCTGATAACGATCGCACTGATGGGGAGGTGCGCCGATGGTTGGCACGTCGACACCGCGCGAGACGAGGATAGCGGCGGCGGCGGTGGCAGCGGCGACGGCGGCAGTGACGCGGTGGTAGGGCGGTGGATTTAAAGCAGATTGGCTTGCATGGCAGAAACTCCCGAAGTCGGAAGCTCGTTATGTGCTGCACGCAAACACACGACTCGAAATTATCTTCGTAATTAACTGCACTTCTTAACATAACGCATGGCGTGCCAGGCCGGCCAGACGGCAGAAATACGTATTTGGCGGAATCTACAAAGACGATACGTAATCCGAAACTGACACCAGCTGCTAGGCGTCTTCCGAGGTGTGCTCCATTGAGTTACGGTGAATTTGCTCGACGATCATTTCAAGCAACAATGGATCAACATCCATTTATTTATATCCGCAGAATGATCAAAATACAATAGTAATTTATGAACAAACCATATTTCAATATTTTTTTGGTCCTCAATTAATTATCAAGTTACTATTTCCAATTGAAGGGTTTTTTTCAAAAACAACACACAAATTTCAAAAAGGCAAATTTTCTAAAAACGAAGAAAAAATTTCTCATCTTCAAATCGTTCATTGTATAAATATGATAATTTTTTTTTCTAGGTACGATAGATATCAAAATTGAGTTTTGGGCTTTGATTAATATTTTGAGAAAACCCATTAAAAAAAATGAAATCCTCTTGTCTTTCTGCGAAAATTTTATATATATTGTTTATAATATTTAACGCATAATATTTTATGCTTATCTTTCTTTATAATATTTATAGTGATAAAGATGAAAAAAATATTATTCAAAATATTTTAGAGATAAAGCAACTTTTTCATTTTTTATTAACAAAATTTTACAAATTGTTTTTATTAAAAATATTCTTTGCAAATGTCAAACTCTTTCCCGTTTCCTATTTGATTCTTGCTGAAACAATTAAATTATTCTCGATGTAATGCTACTGTTATTAATAGAACAATTTAACACTATAATTACAACAGATTATAATGTCAAAACAAAATGGTTTTATTTAATTTTTACCTTTTAATTCTATTCGAAAAATATACTTTTATAACTGAAATTATAATTTTGCAGATGTACAACTATGAATATATATATATATATATATATATACTTCTTCCCTTTACTTTAAGTGACGCACGGAAAAAAAAATTAAGTTTCCCAAAAAAAAAAACGAAAATAACTATTTTTTAACTTAATAGAAAATGATTCATTAATTAAATAGTATTGGCAAAAACAATATATTTCTCAAATATGATTAAATGTCAATTTCTTTTAAAGAACTATCTTTCTTGAGTTGTAAGGATTTTGACGATTTTTTATGCAGTTAAATTATTATTTCATTTTTGATAGAGGATAATATTTATCTCATTTATTGTAATAAATAAAAATATCACGTCTTTTTTAATTGTATTATTTTTGAAACAAGCGATATATGTAAGTGTAATTTCCATTGCTATTTTTGCTATTTGCGTGACGAAACCTTTTAACATTTCTTAATGGGGATCGAATGCTGCTTACATGTTTCCCTTTAGGTGCGCGGTCAACCAACATGGATCATTATCTTTAGATCGTGAAAAAAAAACTTTTTCTTTCAAAAAAGAATAATTATGTTTGTGAATGTGTGTATGAGAAAGAGAGAGGTGGGGGGGGGAGGGAGAGAGAGGGGAGGGGAGAGAGAGAGAGAGAGAGAGTTTTTTTGATCTATCCTCTCCGATCTCTATTAACTCTCTTATCGTCTCCTTTACTCTCTTCTCTTACCTTCTTGTATATCCGTCAATTGCGCTCTTTGTTGGCCATTTTCACTCGCTACTTGTCCTAATTTACTTTGAGCACAGTGGATTGGTACTCATTACACGTTCGAGACATTGGTTCGAGTAGAAAGAGCTCAGTGACCGTAAGACTTGTTTACTCTCTCCGTGCAGTGTGTGCTCGCCAAACGTGAATCGAACTCCTTCTTCAATTACCCATTTCTATTTTCCAATCGGAACTTTCGTGTGTACCACAAATGTGATAAAATATATACGTGTTGGAACGAGTCGAGAGCACCAAGTAATTAATTAAAATATGAATATACTCAGATTTATAATCTAACTCAGCTAACGCACTACATAATGACTTTATTATCGCGGATCACTTACATATACGGATCGCTGAGCGCTTTATCACGGATTCAGCGGCGAAAGGTAAATTGTAAACCTCGCTTGTTGCGCGCTACGTTATCGGGACGGTTTATCATATCGAATTCTAGGAGTAATCGATTTCTGACCCCTCACCTTACAACATACCCGGGAAGAAGAATGCGAAACACGAAAGGGCGCGGTAGACATTTCGCGACACGCTTTAAAGATCGCCTGCCATATAGTTGCCGAGATCGTAGTCGTTTCCGTGAATTCTCGCTAATTTTAGAATGCATTATAGAATGCGACGAAACGTGACTTTGCTAACCATTTTATAAGCACGGAATTTACGGAAGCAAGCTTAGTATTCAAGTTTATTATCCTCACGTCTCGGAAAAAATAACACTATTTTAAACATTTTCGACATTTTTAAATCGTGAATTATGCAATTTATCTTACTTTTGTTGTTTTTGCTCATGTTTTAATTTTTTTATGTGTTATACGATAAATATTAACAATGCGCGCTGAGTACGCAATAAAGCTTCCGAATCATTCTTCCGCGAAATATTTCGATGCATTTTCACCGACAGAGATTTTCTGACAGTATAGGAATATGTGCATATTCCCGTGCAATTTTGTTTATATGATTCGCGATCACAATGCGAAATGCTGGAATAATTCAAATAGTGAAGAGTATTCCATGTTAGCTTTACGCAAAGATAAAAAGAGATGACCCTATAAATTACGCCGTTGTAAATCCAATGTGTGTTTCGGAACGTGCAGACGGAAATGGATTAAGCCTCTCAGAGAAAGTTGTATCAAGATGCGAGGAAGTTCTTGATCTTGCAAGTAACTTTTCAACCGGCCTTTCCGCTGACGCATCTGTGTTGTTCGCACGTAGCGCATCAATGTCTGATTCTTATTTCCGTTCCATTTTTATCTGTTGTACTTTTTGATCGACTATTTTTATCGTGTGCAAAATTCGGAGTAATCTGAAAGAAAGATAGAAACTTTAATACGAAAAGTATTTTACACCAAATTACATATTTTTATGCTCTGTCAGCAATTTTTATCTCAGATTGACAATTTTTCTTTTGAAAAAAATTTTGTTTGTGTTGTGTTAATTTAATATGATATAATTGTGTAATTATTTGAATATTTTATATGTTAAATTGATATTTAACATTTTTTGAGATAATACAATTCTTATATATAATAAATGAATAATATAAGAGAATAATATAATGAAAACGTAAATTTATAATACATAAATGAATAAAATGTACGTGTTAATTTAATAACATAAATGTTAATTTTAAAAGAGAAAATACGCTTTCACAACTTGCTTTTAAAATGTAACATTCTTTGTGTTAATTTTTTACATAAAATTTAAATGAACCATTTGGAATATGTGAAATGTGTTCAATTAACACAAATGTTCCAATTATATGATACGTGTGTGAGGAGTATGTCGCAACTGACCGGAAAGGTTTAATTCTCCTCAAAATATTTTGTTAAACTTAGAAATTTTAAAACACATATTTTTTATATGTTCCACTTTGAGTTTTAAAGGCTGAAACAATTTTTCAAAGCTTATTTGTTTCTAAACTAATCACTGTCGAAACGATAAAATATATAAAAAATATTTCATGATAACTTTTGTATCTTTTAAGTCTTGTATAACTTGTACATTTAGGTTTATTTTTTACAAAAATACAATATTTTTCAAAATATCTCTTTTTTTTTCTTAAACATGACGATTTCACTCAAACGTGTTTGTTTTCATACGAGATCCGAACTCCACGTCGGCGAACGAGCCGAAGTCGTGATATAATGTCAAGCAGCATCACGCTTCCTTACGAACGAAATTTACGGAATTTAATATCACGCGATAACTGTAGCGTAATAACGTCTTAACTGCAGTGCACGCGCGTGCAGCGCGTGAGAAGGAAATTCATCTGGCGTTTCTCGCTCGCGGAAGGAAACAAAAGGTTTTTGGCACGCCTGTGCCGAAGGATGTCAGCTTTTCTGCTTCTTGGCTCCGGAGTGCGCGCGAATGCGTTCTATTAACGTGTGACGAACGCGACAGCGACAGCTGGCTGCACTTCGCGCCTCGCCTTTGCTCTCGTCTGATTTCTGACGGAGGAGGTTTAAGCGCTCGCATCGAACGCGAACAATGTATACGTGCGTAATCGCGATGAAAACTCACGGAAATGCTCGCGACACGAAATATCTTGGCGCGCTAAGTTTCCGGGTTTATTGTTAATCCGGAATCGCGTCACGCGGCTTATCAGCATTGTCGAAAAGTACTCGTGTCAATTAGTCGCGCGATTACGCACCACCATGTACGTGAGGAGGTGGCAGAGTGGTAGATAATTGATTCGCGTCGGCGGAGGGTGCGAGGACGATTTCGCGGAAACAGTAAGGGTAAGTCGGTTGACGGTAGAACGGAGGTGGGGGATTCGACGTGAGACAGGGTGTTGCGAGGGGTAGTATATTGCGGATTTACAGACAGGGCGGCAGACTGCCGGGCGGCCGAGGGCTACTAAATTATTTACCGTCTTGTCTATCCGTATGTTAGATACTTACCGACACGTGTTGCATGTCTATAGATGTTTGTCTTTGCGATTCGCTTCTATCGGAAGCACCTATGGCACGGTCACGTACCGCCGCAACCGAAGTTTATCATTACGAGGCTACGACAAATAAATAACGAGGCGTCGTCGTCGACGTGGGACCGAACTCGGTTTTCTCGGAACAAAACGTATCGACGCGGCGGCATATATATGATACGTGGTGCGGTCACAATAATAAGAGGCAACAATAGTCTATAAATACAGACTCTGTCTTTGCAAATCGTGTTCGAGTTCAAGTCTATTTAAAAGGAGATTTAAAAAGACTAACGTAAAATATCTCTTTAAAAAAGATATCGCTCCCTTACTTTAAAAGTGATACAACTCAAAAAAATTTCCCAGGAAAGCAAAACAACTGTTTTTCAATTTGATAAATACATTGAAAAAAATCTTATCGCATTAATTGGAATTCTTGTAGATTCAATAAGAAAAATACAAATTTATATAGTTAATATATTTATATAGTAAAATATATATAGTTAAATCTATCAAAGATTCTAATCGAAACAACTAGAAATTCAATTACGATAACCAGAATTCTGATTTATATGATCAGAATTCGTATTTCTTGATGCAACCAGAATATCTTTCTCATTGAAATTACTGATTAAATAATATTGAAAAGAATATATTCTTAACATTACTTAAATGAATTTATAAATGTCATTTTTTATCATCGTTTCATAGTTCTTAAAATTCACCCCTTTTTAGTTATGACAATTTTTTTAATCTATTCTTTTTCAGTGACGTTTTGATGATTTTTTATGAAGATAAGTCAGTTTATTTTTGATAATTGGTAAAATAATGTTACGTAATTTATTTATAGTAATAACTCGAAAATCGTTTTGTATTGTGCTATTTTTGAAGTAGATGAGGCAATAATGCATGGAAATATTCATGATAATAATTTTGACGTTTTAATATTTGATAACAACAACAACAATAATTTTCAGAAATGAAAACGCGACGATATAATTCATGTATCACATAACTTTCTTCATTTTTCAAATATAATTTTAATGCGTTGCTGCAATAAGAATTTGTCCAGACAAAAACTTGTACATGCTTTTTAATTACAGAATTATTTCATAAAAACCGTGCTATTGTGGTGGATAAACCGGAGTAGCATATAATGAAGATATATCGAGCTGCTTTTACTTGTTAAAATATATGTAACAAAATTATGGGAATGTCGGGATATTTGGTAAATAGTCGTATATTTTGCATGCAAACATTGCTATGCAACATGTACATGTAACATTTACAGTCCCTTTTCTATTTACAGAAGTAAATATTTACGTACCTTTGAATACACCCTGACAGAATAAAAGTACAATATTTCCCATCTAACAAACAAGTACAAAAGTCTACTACGCAAATATGCTTTAATATTGCATTTAATTCTGTATGAGTGTTGTACGAGGACAATTACATAATGTTAATGTAATCCGCTTAATCGGCGTGTGTATCATTGTTACAACTTCAAACGCGTTTTCTCTCTATTATCTAGAGCGAGGGGTAACTCCATTAATTTTCGAATTGAATTTTATGCTCGTGTTTTGTTGGTCCTCGCGTACGGTCATATGCAAAATACACGGGTACTAATTAATCGCTTTGTAGAATTAATTAAAATCGAGGCCGCTTGTCGTATCGTTTAGTTGAATTTTCGAATGGTGACTTCCGCTTTAATTCTTCGGTTCGGCTTCCAACCCCAATCGTTGACTCATTCTTAGGGCATCATTATCGAGTGTTAGCCTCGCCTGTTTGTCGATGAAATCTCATCTTACGTCTCGATCAATTTTATTATTATTCGCCTCGTCATTCGTCTACTATTTCTTCATGATGTTGTCGGTTAGAATTTTCTTACGTTTCTGTTATCTAACTCAACATCGATGTCCCGTTGCGTTCGACAAAATTATTTAACTCTTTCTGCTTTCTCAATCGACACATCATAAAGAACTTCAAAGAAATGGGAACTCATATATCTCGAAATTATGAAATTATTTCATATTTCAGTTTTCAACAAATGTTCCTGTACTGCGTAAATATTACGAATTAATAGTTATCAATGTGAATTTATTGTATTTTGCGAGACAAATGAATGAAATTTTGGAATTTACTTATCGTTAATGGCGTGAGAGCAAGGGAGAATTCAAAGGACGTTCTAATTTCCTGCTTCATTTTGTCCATCCAATCGATGGAATTAATCTGATGTCCCGTGTTTCATTCAAAACTTACTCGTATTCTCTATAATACGCGCGCATCGAACGTTGTTTCAAAATTTATGGATTATAATTTCACCGGCTTTAAGAACTGCATTTAATTCTATTAAATATTTACGCGCGCTCGTCGAACACGATTTTGAAGCTTTAGTATTATCAACCACGAAAGTTTAATCATCAGCATCGAAAATAAAAAAAATATTAATTAAAGATTCTACAATGCTATGCTATCTGTACACTTCACTGTTATATTATTTATTGCTAACTTATAATTTTATTTTTATGAATAAAATTTATGTTTATCCGTTCTGTATTTTATAAATAATATGTTTCTTTTTTCAAATATTATTTAATGAATTTCATCATGTTATATTCATTTTTTTCAAAAGAGTAAAGTCATTAAAACATCTAAATTATATATTAGACCGTTAATTCTTTTATATGCAATTACAAACTTCTGTGTGATCAGTCTAGTAGTAAAGTTTGTATGTATATCAATATGTAACCTGTATATGTATTAATATCCTCCAAAATTCTCTTAACGTAATGCATGCGTATGAAATCAGTAACTGATAAAAAATTTTTCATGCATGAATACATATAAATATGTATAAACATAAATATGTATAAATACTCGTAAACATATATACTTATATATAAGACACATTTATATGTTCATACATTCTTTTTTCTTTTTTGATAAATTATTTTTTAATTTAATAATAATGAGACAACATCAAAAATAATTAAAAGAATAATTAACGCATTATTTGTTTTAGAAAATATCAAGTTTGGAGAAATGTAAAAAAATTGCTCATACATAATTATGTATAATATTATATATAATTATACATATATGAGTCATTTTTTTTTACATTTCTCTAAACGTGATTTTTTTCGGAAACAATGCGAAAATTATTCTTTTAATTATTTTTAATGTTTTCTCATTATTATTATTTTTATTATACTAAAAAGTAATTTTACAAAAGAAAGAAGGATACATGAACATGCATGGATACATTTCGTATATAATTATATATGTTTATGAATATTTATACGTATATATTCGTGCATGAAAAATGTTTTTACCAGGATACAGGCTTTTGGGAGCTATGTATTTGAGGAAAGTTAGTATAAAAGTCTGAAGTACATTTTTAATACAATTACTATAGTTGTATTATAAAAAAATGATTATACATGTATTATGAAGAAATAATTGTGTTGTTTTATTATTAAATGTCTTTAATAATTTAAATTATTAAATGATTATACACATATAAAACATTATTACGTAAAAATTTGTTAATACAATAATTATTAATACATATGTTAATATATATATATATATATATATATATATATTAAAACGGTTAACCAATGAATGTAGCGTACTGCTTTTGTATCATAAAAGACGCAATTGAAATTGTATTAATTCGGTATTGGTTTTAAGAATTTTCTTTAATATTATATATCATATTTCGCCGCATTATAATCTCCACTATTAAAGTATATTATCTTTCTAAAGTGCATTTTTCTTTTTTCTTTTCAGGTGAGTATACGAAATTATAGCAGAGCCGATGTTATACGGAAATTTGTAAGTCGTAAGTAATAATGGATCGCAATTTGGGATATGGAAATGCTGTTAAGATGAATGAAAAATAATAAGGCGTAATAGGAAAGTAGCGGCCCTAATAAGGTTAATGCTTTCCTTAAGTGATGGAGGTTGACTCGCCTCCGTCGCCGAGAGGAGAGGATGCTGTATTCTGAAGTTAGTACTTCAATACTTTAGCAATTTAAATTTACTATCGGAGATAATTATATCGTATTTGTTTTATAATAATATCGAAAATTATATATTTTTATTACACTAGTTCATGTATAATATTCTTTTAATAATTTATAGAAAGCTCACATAAACGA
>Ga0157363_1006560_pt1 | contig 10961 bp, 10 predicted proteins | sample AttsexASBM1_FD_111477 | JGI IMG/M metagenome (GOLD analysis project Ga0157363, IMG submission 111477) | Fungus gardens microbial communities from leaf cutter ant in Ribeirão Preto, State of São Paulo, Brazil - Atta sexdens ASBM1 | ecosystem: Host-associated > Fungi > Mycelium > Unclassified ...
AGGAGTGGTAACAGGAAGAGGGATGGAAGGATCGAATGTAGGATCCCACATGGAGGTGGCTAGGCTATCAATTTTTAGTGGAGAAGTAGGAAAGGTAGGAGGGTTTATCATGGCATACAAGTTGTATTTGAGGATGAAGATGAGGGAAGCTCCACTGGAAGAACAAATCCAGTAGATTTTGTTATATGTACAAGGAGGGTTAGTGGATGTCTAGAAGAAAAATGTGTTGGAAGATTTAGAAGGAGGAATATTGGAATACAAGACAGTGAGGGAATTTTTTGTAGATATAAGAAAGGAATTCGGAGGAGGGAATAAGGAGGCAGTTGTTATAAGACAAGAGTGTGGACAGACTTTAGGTAGGGTTAGGGTTAGGACAGATATAGGACAGTATCATTATTAGTCTACAACAGATGGAGAGCATGTGACCTGGAAGTTATATGATAGAGTCTAGAGCAGTCTGAAAGGACTAATAGTCTAGAAGGATTGAGAGGAGTCTAGATTAGAGTTAGGGTTAGGGATGATATCAAGAGACAAGGGTTTCTCATGGTGTATACATAGTGTGTACATGTACAGCGGAGATTAAGAGTATAACATCAGGGTACATATAGGAAGCATGGTGGCCTTATGGAAAACACATGTGGATGAGTAATAGGACATGAGATAGCAGCATGAACTTAAGGGCCGAATAGATATTGTTGTAGCATGGATCAGGAGCTATGTATATATATAGTAGATGAATACAGAAAGAGCTCCTTGTCGAGTTCTCTTGTAATCCCCACTATGAGATAGTCAGTTAAGAGCTTTGCTGAAGTAAGCAAACTACGAGTGCCATTCTGGCAAGTCGTTGCTACAACAGCAGTAAAGGTGGCAGAATTAAAGAAATTGGAACAGGAGGAGAGGATGATAGAAGAATTTGTAGAAGAATTTAGAAGTGCAGCAAGAGGAAGTAGATACAAGGGGAGGCCATTGATAGAAGAGTTCAAGAGGATATTGAATGGAATTATCAGGAGGAAGTTAATGAAGGCAGAAAGGCCTCTAATGAGCTTAGAACAGTGGTACGAATATGCCACTAACTTAGACAGACATTGGAGAGAGAGCAAGAGAGAAAAGAAAAGACTAAGAGGATGATGAGAGCAGGGGGGATCAGCCCCCAGACAGCAGGAAGGGAAATAAGTGTGGCAGAGAAGGTAGGAAATGTCTCCTCAACAGGCAACAACAGGGCCTGTTCCGATGGAGAGAGTGGAGAGAATAGAGGCAGTAATGGTGCATCCTCAACAGAGAGCAGGGTTTGCTCAAAGGAACCCATATGCCATGGATGTTGATAGAGAAAAGAATTGTTATGCTTGTGGAGGTTTTGAACATTTGGCAAGACACTGTAGGAATAGGGAAATAGGTATGAATTAGAGGATGGAAATCAAAGGGGACAATAGTAATTTAAAAGAGGACAGAGGTCTAATGGGTCCCAATTAGATTTTAAGAGAAGTGATAGTAAAAATAGGATTAGAAAAGATAGATACATAAGAAGGAATCATGGTGGAAGTGCTGTTGGATAATGGTGCAACAGGATTGGTTATGAGTTTGGAGTTTGTGAGGAAACAGGGTGTTACGAACTTAAGACCTTAGGGTTGGTCAAAAGAAAGAACCTTGTATAGGGTTTACACAAGAGAACTCAATAGAGAACTCTGTACAAGATAGTCTACCTTATATACTAAATCCACCTGGTCTGTGCTAGCTACTTCTATCCTATCCTAAACAACAATGTGTTAGCTTTATAGTCAACATATGTTATACTTGTTGTATGATATCGTCCCTTCATATGTCTCATGACCTGTGACTATGTCATCTGATGTGACTGATGTGTGACAATAATATGATCTTGCTACTTTAATCCTGACTCTGAGTTCTAAAAATGGACAAATGAAAAATAAATCGAAAAGGAACTGAAAATGAAAATAAAAGTGAAAATGAGTAGAGTCCACCTCCTTCACTCTTGACACTTATATCCTGTGCTGTCTGACTGTCATATGGTTGCAACTTTAGAAGAAAATCTAAAATGGAAGTGAGTACTGATTGGTGTGTCATCATTAAACACTGGAGATCAAGTTCAATAAGAGTTATTTTTGTTGATTATCAGACTTGTGAATTACAGTGTAACTACTAATCTTATATACAAGGAAGAACTATAGGAAATACTTAGAGTTTCAGTAGTATAGCCTCTATTGCCCCAAGTAAAGGTTTCAGTAGTGAGACACTGATAGGAGTATGATTTTGCTATGGAAGATGGAATATCCAGATTGTTGCACTACCACTATAAGGATGTGTTATGAGAAAGATGGCTATCATGGAAGACAGGCTTTGTATAGTAGATGTTGAGAAGGCGGTATTACTGTGAAGATGTATCCTCTAGACAGGTAGACTTGGTATATAACAACATATGTTAATCTTTAGAATAATATATAGCTCTTTAAGGTAGGCCAATAGTAGTATAGCATGGACTAGTAGTCTAATATATATAAGGTAGACAATCCCGTATTTAGAACTCAGTTGAGTTCTCTTATAATTATCTAATTCAAGGTTTATTCTTTTAACCAATTCTAAGGTCTTAAATCTTAATACTGTGTTAGGCAGCCTTGGAATATGTAATCAAGTTCTAATATTACAACTTAAGCTTAAGTAATATAGTAAAAGAGAAATCTTATATTGAATTAACACCTATTCTAAATGCTATATGTAATTCTTAAGACTAACATATAATATTCATATTGTTATAATGTCATTGTTCTAGAAAATTTTATATTCTTCTCTTTGTTATATGACAATGTAACTGTAATATGTGTGATCAACCTATAACAACTATTATATCTTATCATGCTTTGTATCTATTGTAATAGTCATGTGTAACATTACATTACTATCTCTTAACTAAGTTTCAATAAATAAAATTGGAAATTAAAAAATAAATAAGAATAAGAGAGAAAATAAAAAGAGATTGAGTTTACTATTTTCAATTCTAGCAATAAAAGAAATTTAACAAGATATGAAAGACAATTCACACTTGTTATGTGAATTCATAGATGTTGCTTAGAAGATAAATTGATTGGAAATACTTATTTAGAAGAAAAACAAGTGATCTGAAATAAGACATATGATATAGATGATAATCTTGACTTTAACTTATATATTATACCTAACTTATTTATTATATGGTTTTAATTTGTGAAAATAAAGAAGAGTGAAAATTTAGATTCAAGGGGAGAATAAGTATAACACTAAGATCTAGTTCAAGTTGATTATTAGACTGGAGATCATATAGTATAATTAATGGCCTCAAATACGAAGTATTGAAAATTCTAAGAATAATAAGAAACTGAGTAAATACTCTAAACTGTTAGTTACTAAGTGAATTATTAAAAAGTTTATGAAGTTTGTTTTGGAATGAAGAGAGTTTGTCTATAAGATAATCAATAATTAAGATAAAGAAATGTTTTATAACAAAAGAGAACATCTAGTTTAAAAGTATGTTGGTTGTTATCTAGGATAAATGGCAAATGTTTTTGGGTTAATATATAACACAAGAAGTCCTTGTTAGATTTCTATACTATATATTATAATATGCTTGAATTCTTATATTTTATTCTTATTTTTATTATTTTTATTCATTTTTTTAAATTTAATTCTTTTTATTTTTTAAATAATAAAAATTTATATGACTACAGTTACATGATGACACATATTATATGAATTTTGTATATAAATATAAATCATATACAATGAAAAATTGTAAAAGATACTGGAAAGATAATATCAAAGTAGTGTTACAATCAATGCCTCATGAATGCAACATGGATTAGGGTCAAGGGTAATGACAACAGGATTGGCTGTGCCACAATGTATTCTTATGTTCTATAACTCGTTTACCTCATATACAATGGATGACTACCTCATTTTATATATATATATATAGTGTAGATACATTCCTATATTCTTATGCTTTACCACTTGTATATCATCCCTTTACTTCCTCAAGTCTTTGCCTAAAGTGCAATCTGAGCTCTAAGCTAAGATCATAACAAGTAGCCTGTTAAACTCATAGTTATTACATGTAAATTAGAGTAGGATATTGTAAAGTAGTATATATAGAATAATAATATATTAAAAATTTTTTGTTAAGTTTTCTTATAATAAGACTATTTGCTCTTAATCTCTTCTGTCTCTTTAACCACCATCTTGCATAGTAGTGCCTTTTAGAGATACTGGGAATAAATCATCTTCTACTTCAGCATTTCAAATTACAGCTTCAAACATGACTCCAACCAAGGATATGAACATGGTCATCAACTTAGTTGATGATCTTTTCAAGGGTAATTGTGACAATTATAATGAGGTGAGAGGTCGTTCCTTAGTGTCTAGCACACACCGTCCCAGAACTCTATCTTTGTCTTCAAATGATTGTGATGAGGACTATGCCACTAGAGTCCAAAGAGAAAGTGACAGAATAGTTGAGGATAATCCTGTCGCTCCAACTAATAGTCTACAGCTAGAATATATATCTCCTAAGAGCCAGGACAACCAAGTCAGCAAGGTGGCTAATCTCACTTCAAACTCAAGGCAATAACATGTTGTAAACATTGGTCCTGCCTTCAATAACAAACCTCCTAACAACAACAATGTGTTCAAGATGCAGTTGAATTATGACATCAACCAGGATCTGGACCCTGAATCCTGGAACAGTAACTTCTAGGCCATCTTACTCCATAGATTGATGGAATACTTAGCATCAGATATCAAGAACATCAAAGATTCACTTGTTAGAATGTGCAAATACATCCTGGGCAAATCTATTGAAGGTAATAAGGCCAGCAGTGTCAAAGACCTCAAAGATGTTGGCAAGGCAGTATAGGAATTTATCTCATCCCTATACGAAGCACATTGGGACAGTTTGGTTATGGATGATACTAACATGTCATTTAGAAATAAGGTGAAATCCAAGTTTAGTTCCCAGATTGTCAAGGAACTGTCCAACAACAAAGGTAAAACTTCAGTCAAACCATCTTATATTTCCTCTCTTCCTTCTCCCATCCCAGCCAAGTCCCTAAAGGAGGTAAACAAAATCTCCAAGTTTTTCAAGAAGAACCCTACTTCTGCGCAAAAGAATTTCTATGCACAAGTCTTATCTAACTCTAACATGTCAAATATAGCTAGGGAAACTTTAAAAATTAAGGAAGCATTCTTGAGACTTCAAAACAAGAAAATCGAACAGGTTCAAACAATCATCAGTGGCGACAGCAAACCCAAACTGCATATCAACATAACTACCAAAGAACTTTCTCACAAACAAGTCATAGTCCCTATGAGTATTGAAAACACAAAGAAAATCATCAAGAATTCCAGCACACATGTAATCAACATTAACAAGTCTCTCAAGAGCATCAAATCAAACATTATGGCCAACTTCATTCATATTGATAACAAAGGTATTGTTATCTCCACTAACAATGTTACTAGTTCTTTAGATCTCCAAGAGATCAAAAGATGTATCAAAAGCTCCCTATATACTGACATGGATCAAATTGATTCTCCTAGGCTGCCTTAGTCAAAATCATACCTCAAGATTGTCAGCATTCTATATCTATCTGAACAATCCAACACTTGGTTATCCTCTGAAGAAGTGGAAAGAATTCTGAAGAGCAACCACATCTTCAATAACATTGTCTTGGCCTCTAAACCAAGAGTCATCAAGGTATCTCCCAAGTCAGACATGTCCATTGTCTGGATCGATATATGGGACACACAAACTGGCACCAAAGCCAAGAGTCTCATCAATAGGAGATTCAATGCTAGTGGCTTCATTGTTACAATTCATGGCACAAACATAAACCCTGGAGTGCTACAGTGTAAAAACTACTGGAAATAGGACCATACAGCTGGTGTGTGTAGAATTCAAGGGTCCAAATGTGTAAAATACAATGGCCCTCACCAACTCATCTATCACCACAAATTTACATGGTGCTGCAAAGCTAACGATAAGACTAATCCCCCCAGGTTAAAAACCAAGAAGGATGAACCTTGCCCACATTCCTTCAAATGTTTAAATTCCAAGGGGGAATACCAAGCCAACTCTACTGAGTGTCTGTTCTGGAAACACAGATTCAATAAAGAATGGCATACTAAGGAATACTCCAAACTTCAAGAAAATCAAAATACTTCAATTCATTCATCTGTGAACAGCAACAAAGTATGATTTACAACAATATTAAAAAAATTTCACAGAATGTTCAAAAAAACAATCTTATTGTGAACACTATTCTCAAAGTAAACACTAATTTTAATATTATTTTCATTCAAGAGCCATCTTGGTCCACCATTTGCTCTATCCCTAGTTTTTGGAACTATGAAGAAGAATCCTTGGTTGGCATTGTCAATCACCCTAACTAGCTAACTTTCACTAGAACCTCTGAATCTGAGAATGACTTCCTGAGAGTCGACATTTATGTTAACATCAGACTGTCTTCTTTTCATCTTTCTTTTCGCAAAGATGTCATTAACCATAGAGATATTCTTTTAGTCTCATTCTTCAATAACAATGATGTTTTTTGGTTAATGAACATTTACTCTGATTCTTCCCATTTTGCTTTAAAATATCTCAAGGATACTGAAGCTAGTATTTGAAATCTTCTAATTATGACTGGTGACTTCAATATTCAGAATAGTTTATGGGATCCTTCTTTTCCTCACCATTCCTCTATTAGTGACGATCTTCTTATTATTGCTGACTCTTTTAATTTAGATCTGTCAATTCCTACTAACCAAGTTCTAACTAGGTACTCTAACAATGAAAATGACTCAAACTTGGTCATCGATCTCATGTTTCTTCATAGTGGTTCAAATGAATTAGACAACCATGATATATTTGGAGTGGCACCTCACATCGGATCATGCCCCTCTTACCATCACTATTCCTATTGTTGAGGAAAGTGTCAACTTAACCAAAAACTCAATCATCAAAGATAGTGAAGAGGAAGCATCCTTCATCAAAGACGTCACCACATCTATTAGAAACCTCAATATGTCCAACCTGTCAGATATAACCAGTTTGGACAGAGTTGTCAGCGATTTTACTAACACGATCAAAAGTGCTTGGGAAAAAAACTCAAAAATCATCAACATCATGAAACACTCTAAGAGCTGATGGGATGAAAACTGTAGCAGGGACCTGGAAAATTACAAGTTGTTGAAAAGCTTAGAGGACTGGAAGATCTTCCATAGAACCGTCAAGAATACAAAATGTTTATTCTTTGACCTTAAAATCCAGGAAATAGCCAACAAAAAGTAAGGGCTTTGGGAGCTTATGAACTGGGTCAACAAACAAAAACTACCAGCTATTGAGGTGATCAGGTATAATAATCGACCTTGCCTAGAAATCAACAACCTTTGGCATGCGCTACACTCTTTCTTCAATATAGCCCAACATTGTCACATTGATGAGAATGTTCTCAATGTAATCACATCTTTTCTGTCTTCCACTTGGGTTCCATTCTCAGAAGAAGAATTTACCAGCACTATCGCTAAGTGCAATAATTTGTCTACTTCTGGCCCTGACAAACTTTCATAGAGTTACCTCAAACATGTACTCAAGGACAAGTTGTGCTTGAAGAACATAATCAAAATTGCTAATGCTTGCCTAGACATAGGTTATTAGCTGTTTCACTTCAAAACTTCAACAACCATTGTAATCCTGAAGCTTAACAAAGCATCTTATAATACACCCAAATCTTTCAGACCTATTGTCTTGCTTAATACTTTGGGAAAACTAATTGAAAAAGTTATCAGTGATAGGCTCCAATTTCATGTGGTTTCTAACAACTTCATCCACCAGAGTCAACTAGGGGGGCTCAAGTTCAAGTCCATGTCAGACACTGGCATCACTTTTACTTACTTCATTCATTTGGGGTGGGTTAAAAATCTTTCAACCAGCACCCTTGCTTTCGACACTGCCCAATTCTTCCCTTCACTTAACTACCACCTTCTCACCCTCATTCAAGGGAAAGTGTCAAGAATGCAAGAAGTGGACTTAACCTTTCTTATTTTCTTTTCTCATTTTTATTTCCTTTTCAATTTAGTTTCCTTTATTTCTATTTTTTAGAACTAGGGTCAGGGTTAGAGTGACAAGATTACGCTGTTACACAGCAGGTCACACCGGATGATATGGTCACAAGTCACATGACACACAGAAAGAGATAGAAGGTTCTGGAAGGACGACATCATATAATATGTGAAACACATGTTGACCTTGAGGCATACTCACAGTCATTTAGGGTAGGCTAGAAATGGCTCACATGGACTATTAGGGATTAGTATATAAGGTAGACAATCCTGTACAGAGTTCTCTATCAAGTTCTCTTGTATACAAGATTCTTCTTCTATCCAGCACTAAGGGCTTGAAGTCATAATAGAAAGTGGGTTTCAACTTTTGTATTGTAAATGTTAGGGTGGGTCAAGGCTCAGCCCTCTCTTCTATTCTTTTGGCTCTCTATCTTTTGTCGTTTCTTCACATCTTAGAAAATCGATTAAAAAATCTCAAAATTCCAATTTCTATTTTATCTTTTTTTAACAATGGGCTTCTTGTTGCTCAGAGCAAGTCCTTTCACTTATCTAACTCTCTCCTTTCTTGTAGTTACAATGTTGTTTCAAACCTTCTTTCAAAATTTAGTCTTTTAGTAAAACACTTAAAAACCAAAGTCTTTCACTTCACAAGATCGCATAGCACTTTTAACCCCCCTCCCCTCAACATTTCCTCCATTGGTGGTCCTATTCTGCACCCAAGAATCCCTGGAAATACCTAGGCTTTATATTTGACAGAAAACTATTGTTTCGTCAACATATTGATTTCTACTCCAACAAGGCAATCTTAACTGTCAAATATATAAAAATCCTTGGAAACTCAGTCTGAGGTTTGAACCTGCACCAAAAATGCCTCCTATATAGAAGTTGTGTCCTCTTGATCACCCTCTATGGGTTCCAACTATGGTATTATAACATAGTCCCTCTGTCCTACCCTTTGAAGATGTTAGGCAAAATACAGAGAAGAGCTGCCATCTGGATATTAGGGGCTTTCAAAACATCTCCTTCATTTGGCATTGAAGCCATTGTGGGCCTTATTTCTATCAACCTTCATCTCCAAAAACTCAGTGAGAGATTGCAACTTCAAGTACACACTCTCCTTTCCAGCCATATTCTTCAATCTCTCATGGAGCCTGGATCAAATTCATCGCTCAATAAACACCAGCTTTCTCTTGGTGCTTTAACACAGTGTCAACGTGAATTAATCAATGAACCATTGGTTGACATGAATAACTGTTTCAATGAAGTATTTCCTTCCTTTGTTTCTCTTCATTCTGAATTTTCCTCTGGATGTAGAGTTATTGACATTTTCTCTAGTCAATTCTCTTTTCATTTATCTAGTAAACATAAAGATGACAACTTCAAAGCTCATATTCAGCAACTGGACAACTTGGCTATCAAATCTTCAAGCATTCCGTTACATGCTCTTATCATTACAGATGCTAGTATTAAGAATAACATCGCTACTTCCATCTCACATATCCATATCCACAACAAACCTATCACCAAAAATCTCCACCATGCAGTAAACATCATGAGCACTGAGGCTGAACTTTTTGTCATCAGATGTGGTATCAACCAGGCCACAAATTCTAATGATGTTTCAAAAATCATCATTTTCACTGATTTTATTTATACTGCTAAAAAGATCTTTGACCTGACTTTCCATCCTTTCCAAAGTCATACAGCATCCATTCTTAATGAGCTTCAATCTTTCTTCTCTCATCATCAAGAGAATGTGATTGAATTTTGGGAGTGTTCTAGTCATAGCAATTGGCCTCTTCATAAAGCAGTCTATAAGAAAACAAAATCTTTCAGTACCATTCCACTACTCTCTTGCAAATTGTTTTGGAATTTCAGCAAGAAGAAAAAAAGGGATGACATTACTAATAGGTGGAGAATGATTTTCCAAGCATCAGACCTCAAGAGGAAACACTTCCTCAATCTTATCAACAGTGACAACAACATTATCAAACCATCATACATCAAAGGTGGTTTATGACTCAAATTCTTTGGCCATTCCAACTCTTTGTATGTAAGAGTCTTGAAGGAAATAACCAACCATGCCCCAACCAGTGAATATAGACTTAAGTTCTTTCCTAGGAAAGAGTTTAGCTGTCTTTATAGGTTATATCCCATTGAAACAAGACATTATATCTTTCATGAGTATGGAAGATTTAATGAATACTAGAATCTGAGAAGAGACTTGATTAGCTATTTTGTTATGTTTCTTGAATTTAACCTGAGTGTGTTTGCATTTCAAAACACCACTATTTAGTTATCTTCGAGTAGATCTCTTAGCTAGTATTAGTTAGTTTTTTTTTCTTTTTTTTCTTTTTTCTTTGCTTTCTATCTCTCTTCTCAACTCCTCATATAGTATTGTTTGCCCTATACATAGTTATGACATAGCTACCATGGTCTGCTTATGTACTCCATGTAATAAATTGTTGAATTAAAAAAAAAACTCTTTGCTCTAAAGACTACTTAAGTGGATTGCTAACTATCTTTGGTTGGTAGTTATTACAATTGATGTCTTCTGGAGAATGCATGGATAAGAATAAAGGGTATGATGATATGATCGGCTGCACCATATATAGTCTCAGTCAGCGCCTCATGCAATAGGTGTTGTTACCTTACCTTATTGTTGTGGTTTCCTCATGTCTTGAGCCTTATGTATGTCTCATTGCTGAACTATGGACTCATATAAATAGCGTAGATGTTGTAGCAACCACTTGTCACTCAAGGACAAATGATCTCACAACTAGCAAAGCTCTCCAGTGGGCTATCAAGTAACGAATGGGGGAATTACAAGAGAACTCGACAAGGAGCCCTCGCTGTAT
>Ga0157363_1006561_pt1 | contig 10960 bp, 1 predicted proteins | sample AttsexASBM1_FD_111477 | JGI IMG/M metagenome (GOLD analysis project Ga0157363, IMG submission 111477) | Fungus gardens microbial communities from leaf cutter ant in Ribeirão Preto, State of São Paulo, Brazil - Atta sexdens ASBM1 | ecosystem: Host-associated > Fungi > Mycelium > Unclassified ...
AACGTTTTGAGAATTGTTTTTCTGACTTGGTACCAAAATATACTTCCAACAATTCGGTAATGACAGCTTGATGTCAGGAAGATATTGCTTCCGGATGTCTTCCGGAATGTACCAGCAAGATTTAAGATGCATCGGTCCCTCTTCGGGACATGCTATCCTATCAGCGATTTCACTGATCTTCGATAATACACTAACTTTCGACAAATGACTTCCGCTCTTTTTGCTCCAAAATGTCATGAACTCTCTCATAAGAACGTGTCTGCCATGTCTGTTCCCGTGCACTAACCGAATCAGATCAGGCAAAGCTTCCTCAGGGAACTTGGTCTTTTTTGATCCTTTCACAGATTGGCCAGGCGTCTTGCATTCAATATTAGTCGAAATATCTTCTTCTGGTGACGATGACGGAAGTATGATCGGTATATTGTTGACCCAAGCTTGCCGAGCTAACAAGAATTCTTTGATTTTTGGAGGAACTGAAACAGTTTGAATATGTCCTTGTGAAAATTTTAAATATAGAATATTTGACAAAAATTTGTAATAAATATTATAATACTATATAATACTACAAATATATAATAGATATATTATACATACATACGCACGCACGCATACACACACGCCCACATCTATAAATAAAATATACTTACTAGATTCTGGAAATGAATTGCCGGGTCCCTGCCAAATGCATCCGATTATTTTTGGCTTAAGTTTATGTGTTTTCGCGTTTCTTTCAGCTTCAAATTGTTTTCCTAATATCTTCAATTTCATTTTCTGTGTTTGCGGCGACTACAATAGAAAAAATATGCTTTATACTGATCTGTATTTCAAAGTAAAATTTTGTATGTATAAAAAATAGTTTTCTTAATGTGTACTATTATAATATTCTTACCATGTCCTCCATTTCTTCCTCGTCAGCCTGCGCTTCTTCCTCGGACAAATATCTAAATAACAAAATATTTTCTTTTTAAAAGAATTTACACAAATACAAGATCAAAAGATACGAATATCAGAAATTTATAAATAATAAAATTAATCTCTTTGATACAGATTTTATTTTCCTTACAGCAAGATAAATTCTTAAAGGCTTTCCAGAATTGTAATTTTTATTTTTATAAAAGAAATTTCCTTGTCAAATTTTAATTTTAATAAATAATATTTTCAAATTATTACTGTATAATCCGAGAGAGAGAGGGAAAGAACTTCTATATAATCTTTTAAACCTAAAGAATAAAATACAATAGTATTTTACTCTTTGGGATATTAAAAAAATTATTTCTGATACATAAAGAAAAAATATTGATAACTTTTAAAATACATTTCATAATTTCTTTTATAATTTCATAATTTTATACAAATTTAATTTCAACATAAATTTAACTAATATTACTTACCCATGAGGAACCATGAACTCATTATCGATGTCGTATTCGTTTTCTTCCGGATTTTCCTCCTTTTCGTCCTTTTCATCGTCCGATCCTTTGAGTGATTCGCCAGGTTCTTCCTCTTCCCACTCATCGTCGGAATCAATTTCATATTCAAACAATTTCTAAAAAAATAAAAAAACTTTTTTGCAGATACTTTAAACTCGACTTGATTTTTTCATATCATTAAGTTTTCATAGCATGAATATAAAATTTCATATAATGATGTTATTTAAAAAAAAAAATCTTGTAATTAATTATCTCTTATAAACAATTCTCTTTGCCGATTATATTAAAAAGTGATCTCGTATTGCGAGCAAAAAAGACATATCACTTTAAAAATGTTGTAAATGAATGCCGCTCTCACATAAATATTTTCGATTAAGGATGTTCGATAGACGTATGTAGTACATATATTAATATTTTGAAGATTGTGTTCAACATTCTGTTTTTATTAAATAACATCTTTTTATAGTTTATTTATTTTATTTATTATTTTTATTGTCGTGAATTATATTTATAAAAATAATAACAAAAATCTCTAAATAATTTTGTATAAATACTTTAAGTATTCAAAATAACTTATGCAAAGTTTCATTACGATTCGCTGACTAGTTACAAATATTTAGAACAAATAAATATTTTGTTTATTTACTTGTTAACTTCATTGCGATGTAACTTTACATAAAGTACTCATATTACAAAATTGAGATTTTTGTCATTTATTTTATAATATAAATACATTTACATATTTTTCTATTAGAATAAAATTCTATTTAGAATAAATTTCTATTAGATTAAAAAAATATTACTTTTTATGATTCAAATATTAGGTGTAGTAAAAAAAAATCCATTACTTTTATATGAAATTGAATGGAAAAATAATGGATTTCTTTTTACTACACCTAATAGTAAATAATCACTAAAAAAATTTGTATTACTTTTAAATAAAATTTAAAATAATCTGCAATTTTTTCATTTATTTCAAAATAGCTATCATTCTTAATTTGGACAATTTTGATGATGGCGTTCTCATGCTATCATTATAGTTTTTCATGCATTGTCATCGACTTGTTTATCTTTAATTTCGGTTATGACCGCGACGGAATCTCAGTTCATGAATAAGCAGGACGTCGATATCAAAGCAACTTCCTCGACGAGTGATATCTCGGCTTTGCAATCATCTCCGACGTGCTGGTCCGCACGCATTCCCAATTCTCTTAGTTACAAAGTTGTAGTCGGCCGCTGAACGTTCTATCAAAATGTAAATGCAAGTTCTTTGACATTTGTTTTTTTCTGTAACGGCCTCGGTGAAGTGTTAAAATAAATGCTGTCCGATTGTTTCCGCGTAACCACCGATACGAGGAAGTTAAAGATATCCTCGTCACAAAAATATTAATTGTAATGCGCGAAACTGTTCTTCTCAGTCGAAGTATCGGTCTTTGACGAGTGTGATGTAATTATCGCGAAAAATATGAAGTATTATATCGACATATTTTTGCGCTCGGTGTGAAGAATGTAAAATACCGCTCGTTATTCGCGTGCAACTTAATTGGTAGCTTGTTAAGTAGCTATTTTCATCTCCACGTTTGCAACAGTGTTCTGGAGTAGCTTATCGAGTAGCTATTTTTATGATTCTTTTTATTTTTATTTCCGATATTTTGGATTAAAATGAGACACGATTAAATATGTGTTATCGCATAATACTTATCAGAATTTTTTGAGTGACAATATACGTGGCGCGTTCAACGAAGCGCAATAATTCCCAGGAATATAATTGAAATCAATTAGTTCGAAACAGTAATAAAACGCATCGCGGTAGTGCGCTATTCCTCGCCGAAAAGTCGATAAATTTTTCCCTCTCCCTTTCTCTCTCTTTCTCTCTCCCTCTTTTCTCTTTGCGCCGCGGCGCGAGATATTCTTTGTTCGATAAATCAACGTCGATTTCATCCCTACGTGAGCATCAATTACAAGACTCTTCTCGAGACATTAATTTATTATCGCGGAGAAACGTAATCTCACGGGCGATTGATACACTCGTCGCTGAGACGAGTAACACAAAAACAATCGCCGGTTCATCGCTAATAAATAAAAAGGAAAAAAAAAGGGAGAAGAAAGAGTGTATGTTCAAGCAGCTTTTGGCAGCAATACGAAGGTACGTATGACGTCTCGCGAAACGTAATTTATTATCAAGAATATGAGGTGTCCCAGATTCTGAATCGTATTTCTTTTCAACTACGGATTGTTTAATCATTTTCAAACTGATTTCATCTTACGAGCACATCGAGACATAGAAAGTTTTTTAATTACACGTGATTTAAAACAATATATAACTTCAAATGTATTTTACTTTGATAAAATTTTGATTTCATGAATAACTGAAATATCTAACATTGAAAATTAACAAAAAATTAAAAAATAAATAAAATAAAACTACGTTAAATTTGCGAGAAAAACTAATTGAAAATTATTTAAAAAATATGTAGTTAAAAGGAAGTTAATACAGACACTGAAAGAAAAATATTTGATATTTATCATTATTTCAATAAAATAATTATGATTAGGAACTCAATTTTTATGGATATTACTGCTATAATATTAATAGTAAGTATGTATGTATAATTTGCTGAAATATAAAATCATTATATTATAAATTATATATAATAATTTCAAACATTAGTACAGTAAAATATCATGATAGAAATAACACAAGCCGACAAAATTTAGAGGGGGTCTTGTGCACTGAATTTTGAAAGATCTTTTCATAGGATTTTGATATGCTGAAAACGACTAAAAAAGTTGCCCATTTTTTCCATCGCCCTCCATTTTTTAAATAATCGCGAAAACAGAAATTTTTTTCCAGAAATAACACACTTTTTTTCCGGCTGAACAAAAAATGGTATTGAGGTCTTTTGTGACATTTAACTCAGAATGTTCCAACAATACTAAAAATATTTTTTTGATGCTTATAAAAATGTTTTATGCAAACCGCAAACAAAAAACTTTGGAAAAATCATAAATAATCAGAATAAAATTGACAAATTTTGAAATATAAAATCAAATAATTCGAAAGAAAAAAATCGTAAAAAATATCACAAATATGACAAATTATATTTATTATAGTTGTATGTTTCTAGTTTAAATCTTTTTGAAAAACTAATTTCCAACTATTTGTCAGAAGTTATTGAATTTAAAACGCCAAAGCAATCCACGCGTACAGTGCGCGACATTCTATCGAGTTTGACACATAGCCATCGAATATAGGAGCACGTTGTGTAATTTTTTTTAGTCACTGATTTCAAATCTGAAATAAAAAATGTGCAATTCAGAATGGCGGATCCAATATGGAGGACAAGAATTTTAAAAAATTCTTGAAAACCAATATCTTATCGTAGTTTCATAAGTCTCTGATTACTACTGTAATCACAATTGTTGAATTGAAACTAGCAGATCCAGATAATAATAGACTACATAACTGGACTGTTTACATTTTTATAATCAACATTTGTTTTTTACTATTTAAATCGATTTGGTGTCACACTCACTCTGATTAGAGGCGTGAAGAATTGGGAACAGATCTCCTGCATTGAAGACATTCTCGGCGCGTACGCATGGACGCACGCATGAAACCCAAGAAGAAGAAAAGCGCAGTTATCGGCCTGAGGGTGCGATGGATGCGCTTAACGTTACGCCGGTGCATGCCGCGAAGCGTCGTACATTATTTACAGCGTGTTGTCGCCCGGCGGGCCATCTGTAATGGCTGTTTTATGCTCCATTAAGATTACGACCGGTGCTCCTCGTCGTGGATACACCGTAGATTAGGCGGCCCGACAATCAAACTGATTTATTCCCCGAATATTCGGGGAATATTGACTAGACCTCCTGCACTTCGTTACCGAGTTACGATATCCGCATTGAAAATTGGAGACTGTCTCCACGTGAACTGTCATCGCTATAGAACGATGATTAGTCCCGTGAGATATACATATTGCCCATTTGAGAGCTTGTAAAACTGCGGTTCGATAGGCCAAACAGATCATTATCAAAAAAATATATAAGAGAAGACATATCGATATTTAAAAAAAAAAATCGATTAATTATATAGCTCTTAAAAAATGCGAAAATAGTTTAAATTTTTCCCGTACATAAAAGTATTCTATTGACATCAAATAGAATTATCGATCATTTTCTGTAAAATGTGACACTGCAATAAGCGTGATCGAGATTTTAATTTCCCAAATGAAATGACATGCGCACAACAGCGTTTTGTGCTGGTCATAGTGACGCAGGATCTAAAATGCGTCTCTCGCAAGATAAATACGCGTGTTATCACTGAACGAATAATAAATTTCACGCGAAATGGACTATTATCAATCAATGATTGATACATTCACAATATATATATATATATATATATATATATACATTAAGAAGCATGGAATGTTACTTTTGAGAATATATATTCATACATTCTCTTCAATAAAGATAAAGCGATAAATCTTTTTCATAAAATGTTTCACACATGAAAGTAAAATCCATTAAAATTCGGAAAGATTTAATAAATTTCAAAAAATATAATAATACGTTTGATACAATTTTCGAATGATTAACTCGAATAGAAGTGTACTTATATCCGATGTTCACAAAAAGTAGTTAAAAATATATTTTAAGTTAAAACTTGGTAATTTTAAGTTAGAAGTTAAGAATTTGATAATTTTATGATACACAATAATCTTAATTAGACCAAATACATGAGTATTAACGAATTAATTAATCAACATTGGCTCAACTCTTGCTAGAAAATCGATTATTTTACGTTTTCGATTATTTCTGCGTTTATTTATTTTAACTAATTTTGTTGTAACTTCATTATTTTACTTATTTAATTATTTTACATACTGAAGATGATCACATCTTGGCCGAAACGTTTATATTTATTTATGTCAACTTGAGGAATTTTTAAATAGGTATATGACTTTCACTAATTACATTCAGCGTGCAGCTTTTTTGCTCTTTATTTATATATTATATATTTAAGTCACGTTTGACAAATTTAATTTAATTTTAAGTTAGTTTTCGATCCAATGTTCAGAAAGAATCGAATCGAACTGTCTGACAAGAACCTGCGATGCGATATACGGCAGCCGATGAAAATTGATACCTGATATATAGCGCACGGGTACTGAAAGGGTTAAAGCTGCGCACGTGAGTTATGAAAGCGCGATGTTCGTGGAATATTACGTAGCGTATACGAACGTCAATGTGAGATATCGTTCCTCTGGACACAATAAAACACGAAATCAATCCGATATCCGTGTGTGCCAGCGGATTAGGTGTCGATATAATTGCGGGTATCTCTCCGAGATATCTCCATTTCTTTTTTATTAAAATCTTTATTTAATCGTGTTTTCTTATATACCTCCTGTACTTTAATGAATCGGGTTCCTTATGTATCACTATTATATTACTTATTATTATTTATACATGTGTTATTATTTTGTATTATAAACGTATTGTATATATAGTGTATCTACTTTTTATTTTTTATTTGAGATCTAATATTCTTCGAAATTCTATTAATGTATTTACTTGTAAAAATCAAAGTAAGAAAAGCTGTTTAAAAAAAGCTTCTTAAAAATAATTCTTAAAACATCTTAATCTTTCAGGTGCACTTTGTTAAATGCACCTCTTTGGTTCTTATACAATTTTCCGTAAAGATGCTTTAAAATTATATATAACGTAGTAACGTATAACTTTCAATGAAGCTCCTCTTTCAGAGAAGAATAATTTTATTTTCTCGTGTACTTTTCCTCTTTTTCTATGGCTTCATTCTCGAAACGGACACAAGTGCAACGGATTCGAGCACTCGCGAAGATATATCGGATTGCTCGCGGTCGCCAGATAATAAAATGAATCCGCCAGATAAACGTGGCCGATGGATCACTATGTCGTCACCGAGCCGTGGTCTGTTTTTCATAACACACCACGTAAACCACGATAACTATACCTTTTAGCGCCGCTTCCCCAATCTAAAACCGAATATCTACGTCAACAGACACCGAATTCTCGTGGAAATAAAAAAAACGGCAGAGATAACACATTCAATATTTCATTTTTTACAAGAGGCGCAGCATTGTTCATTTTGTATACACAATATACACAATAATGTTACATAAGAAATAAATATTTTTATATCGCTTTCTACGCGATACGTAACAATTAATGCAATTAGCTTCTAAAACTTGTACCTGTTTGATTTATATTTTTTAGATCTAACGGAATATACCAATCAGATGCAAGAACTCACTAAGCGCTCAGTAAGCGGTTGTACTACGATACTAATACGCTTTAAAATCATAACTACGAAAAGTACTCTTGACACCGCTGATCGCATAATCTCAAAATTGGCGTAAAGATAGCGTCAGAGCGTTTATCATCTCTTTGCAATGCAGCAAGAAGACGCTGCAATATGCAAGGATGTTTAATTCCCAAGACTCTTTGCAATGTATTTAATATTTCAGACGGGATTGTCTTGCGTATATCTTACATATCATCGGCTCTTAGCGTTAGTCTCACGTTAGAACTACATTCAACAATATAGAGATTGCGAGATAATATACCTCTAACATAAGTAGTAACCCAAATTTGAGTCGATTATTACAAACCGCGTTAATGGTTGTAGATAAAAGTGCCAGTTTGTTGTCACTTTTATTTAAACTTCTGCGCTTATCAATTTTTAGAATGGTGTATTAAAGTAGGAAATTAATGCTGATTGTCATATGGAGTTAATTGCTGGAGTTAATTGCCGAAAAGCTTATATATAACTCGATCAATATAAGACAAAATATTCTTTTTTTTTTTTTTACTACAATATAAGAAAATACTGCGAATACAATATTAAATTAAATTGTATAAAATGGTTTATGCCGAAAGCGTCGTGTAAATATTATTAACAATGACTTTTTTTTAAGAAAATAAAGTTGGTGAATAAATATTTCTCACCTATTTTGTTTTTTAATTCGTTTTTAACATTATTAATCGCGTCATCATTATTTTCTATATTGCTAGAAAATAATATGTCTTAGATAATTTTTACTATAGTTAATTAATCATTATTGTAACAACGTTTATAAATACAATCTCTTATTAAAAATGACCATACAAAATAGATTGACTCAAAATGAGCCGGGATTAGGTGACAGTCAATTTTAATCTCTTTAAGTCGACATGTTTTTAGAGAATATGTTTATGAATATAATATTTCTTATAGATATATTTTTCATTTTTCGTATAGAAACTATAATACGAAAACAAATTATGTATTTTATGATTAAAATAACTATTTTCCTTATATTACTATTATTTCACGAAATATAGAAATAAAAACTATTTTTTGTATGTTTTATTCATATAAAATATATTACTATTTTGATTTTTTTACTAAACTAGTTTTTTTAACAGGGTCTTTTCTTGTTAATCAATTTACTGGTAATAATTCATATATAAACAAAAAGAAGTATCACACAAATATTTTTTTAATCATGTTACTTTGACTTTAAAATTTTGATCCTAGATTTATCACTAGCGATCTAAAAAAAAAATCTTTATACTGGATACATTCCATGTAAAATACGAAATTATTCGTTTTCACCAGTTTTGGCTAAAACGTTAATTTCGAGTACATCATTTCGATAAATTGGTATATAATATCTAAGAGATAGATATGTTATAACGTATAGTGATTAAAATCTTACATTCACTATTCTCTACAAAAATCATTATTTAAAACTGTGACAATCGGTCTCTACTATATAGAACATTATGGGCAGATTACTTGCGAATTGTACAAAGATTCACATTTTCACTTTCTTTAATTACTTCACAATTGCATCAAGATTGATCGGAGACAAATCAAAAGTACACTAAAAGAAATAAAGTCTGAAGAATCTTCTTATAATCGGGTGTCGAATTAATTTTACCTACATTATTTTCCGACCAAATGCGATTTTAAGCTCAACAAATGAGCAATAATACACGCAATGTTATATATCTAAGGTCAACCTCGCACTGATAAATGATCGACCGAACTCCTAATGGCGGTGGCTCTCGGGTAAGACACCTTTATCGGGTCTCGAATCGCGTTCTAGGTCAAAGCCATCAGCGAAACACAATGCGTTGCATGCGAAATCATCGGACTTGCGATTTGTTCTTGGTTTCTTTTCCTTCTCGACATAATATAATTCGGAAAGATTCTATCCGGTTCAACGGCTCGCGGCCGATATTACCGACAAATCAGAAAACAGCCAATGTAAAGTCGGATATTTTTCATAATGATACTTCTCATCAATAACACTGATCAATAAAATTTCACTTTTCTTATATGTTAAACTGATCAGTTGAGATCTCTCTAGTATTTTTTGCACTAATTTCAAATCTATCTGCCAAAATGAAGAGAGTTCTTCAGGAACATGCAAAAATTAAAAAATTCCTTTATCTATGCTGCTTAAATAAATAATTCATAGAAAATAGCTACTAAATTTAATACAATTTTCTATTTATAAAAAGCTTCGAACAAAGAGAAATAATTATAGAAAAGACTTCATACAACGATATATTAGCAAAATGTGTAAATTTTTATAAAGATACGTTATAAAGATATGTTAGTTATAAAAAATTGGTACCATAGGATAAATTCTAATCTCATTTTCAGAATCAACGTAAAAAAATACATAAAAAAAATTAGTCAAAATAACCCATTTAACAAAATTATTGTCGACTATGTAATGTAATCAATAATTTCGAATTGTATGAAATTTAACATGTAAAAAATATGATACAAACGTTTATACAAGAGAACAAAAATTTTAATTTAATTCTATGAACAATCGCCAAAAAAAATTCTACAAAAATGTACAAAAAGATTTATATTTCTTAATATTAGTTTCTACATAAGAGGGAATTCGAAATTTGAATAATAACTTGGCATAATAACAATAAGACATTATGTGTCTTGCGTGGATTTTAAATATTTTCGAACATGAGATATCTTGGAAGCGTTTAGAAAAGATAATATCTCGGTCATGTACCTATGCATGCTAAGCTTTTGCAATGTTTAATAAATGTATGCAATAATGTAAAAACAATATAAATATCTGCGTACGTGTTCCAATTCTAGTAGTAAAAAATTCTAAAATCTTTGAAAGAATTTTTAAAAAATTTATTTTTAACTCTTTTTATTTCTATTTCGCGAAAAAACATTTATTTCTAACTTTTCTTTTGCGATTCAAACTATTTCTCATAAATAAATGAAAGTATTTCGTTCTTCGATTCATCAAATCAAATTAATCTAATATGAATAAAACAAATTTTGATTACTATTAGGAGAATGGAAATAAAAAAATATAATTATCGATTATAATTATGTAACAATTCGAATGCATGAAAAATTATCCGATAGATATAATAATGCATTATGTCCAGCTCAATTCGATATAGAGTTATAAAAGATTAAACATTAATTTTTATGCAAGAAAAAATTC
>Ga0157363_1006562_pt1 | contig 10958 bp, 7 predicted proteins | sample AttsexASBM1_FD_111477 | JGI IMG/M metagenome (GOLD analysis project Ga0157363, IMG submission 111477) | Fungus gardens microbial communities from leaf cutter ant in Ribeirão Preto, State of São Paulo, Brazil - Atta sexdens ASBM1 | ecosystem: Host-associated > Fungi > Mycelium > Unclassified ...
ATGCTTAACTAAAAAATCAACCAATAATATAAGAGTACAGTATTTTTTTACTGCTACCAATATTGAAAGTGGTGAACTGAAAAAAAAATAACTCCATTTATTTTTTATTTAATTGTGTCATAATCAACCAGTAATCGCCATCCTATCACGCTACCGACGTTTGCGAATAATCGCTGGGGAATCGCGCCTAACTTAAACAATCGAGGATACAATTTCCTTTCAATCAGCAGCCGAATCCTTACGAAGCGAAGTTTACGTCGCGCAATAAACCGTCTCGTCGTCCCCGAGACAAGGAAGTGTCGCAGGAAACGACGAGGCGAAAGGAAGAAGAGAAGAGAGATACGGCGAGCCTAGGCCGCTGCGAAACGCGCGAGGACGATTGCGAGAAATAAAAGTCGCAGGGTGTGACTGATCGTTTATCCTCCGGGAGGGATGGGGGGCACGCACGGGAGAGTGGGTGAGGAATAGAGGGAGAAGAAGAAATGAAACTGTTACGTGTCGAGGGATATTAGGGTGCTGCGAAGCGCCCTTCTCCCTCTCGGCCTTGCCACGCTGCTGGGAGAAAGAGAGAAAAAGCGTTGAATTTGTACCGTTGCGATACTCGTTTCGCGATAACACTCCGAAGTACCCGGCCGCCGCATTCCCGCCATTTCATTTCGACTTTCGCGTAACGGCCTCTCCGGTATATCGATGCCAGCAGATCCGAGAACGAAGCGTCGCGTTATTGGAAGGAATTTAATCTTCGCCGGCTATTCGCGTGTGACTATCGCACTTTTGGCCGGGGATATACCGGCGGAAACAATTCTGTTCTTTAAAGTGTTTCTTTGTGCCCGGGAGAGAAAAGTTCTGGAATCCTGTTTAAAGTCCAATATCTGATACGTTGAAAGTGCATTACTAGCTATCGATCCGCACTACGTTAATTTTTCTCTTGGATTTTGAGTATTAAATAACAGACTTCTTTAATTAAGAAGCTTAGCTTTATTGTCCAAAGCTTTTATCATACAAGATAATGATACATTCTAGATAAAATTATTATTAAAATAATTAAAATTCTCTTCAAGACTTTTTTTATAACGTCATTTACTTTAATCATAAAACATAATATAAATTACAGTATATATACATTTTTCTCTAATACAATTCGAGCGAAGGGGATCGAAAAGTAAATGGGATTAAAAAATTTCACGGAAGGCACAATCGAATGCAAAATAATTACGTCTTCGTCAACCAGTCATTATCTGCGACTCGTGAAACGCTGACTCCCGTAATCGCTACACGTGACATAATCGCAAGTACGTTTTGCAATCAGGTAGAAAATGAATGCTGACGGCGCGATGTAATTGTCTAATGAGCTAATTGGATTAGCATTTGTAATCACGATCGTCACCGCGACTTTTCTATCGCGAAGCATATATGAGAGGCTCTCAACACAAGCGCTCCTCGCTCTTATCGATGCAGTCGTGTGCCGCACGTAATTGCACCATCGCTGCAGATAATATGCTAACGAGTTAAGCGCGTTTAATGATACGTGTGAATCTCATTGTACACGCGTTCTCGCGATGTGTGACTAACACATGACGAGCGAAAGAGAAGAGGGGAAAAAGGAAGATTATCAACGTACGATTATCGGCGTTTCATTGTTTCCCCAAAATTGTTAGGAATCGTCCGCTTGCGTTATAAGTTTAAATACAATTGTTTTATATTTGTTAATATTAAATTGTTCGAGAAAATAGTAACTGATTCACTAATTAATTATTAAAATTAATTATAAAAATGTACTCTCTAAATCTAAATCAGTGGATAATCGTTAATTACCCAATGGTATACTTGGCTGATAACAGTGAAGTTCAACTGCAAAAAAGGAAGAATGTTTGAGCATTAATAATTAAAATATTGATTGACTATTTGCATGTTAATTTCAATCTTCTCATACCATATTTATTGAATTCAAGCATTAAAACAAGATTAATTACATCACATAATAAAGATTAGCTAGGTCAGGGATCTCACAATTAATTCACTGATTATCAATAGCATACTTGATATCAATAATTATCTACTGATTCAGATTTAAAGAGTATGTATACATATATATATATATATATATATATATATATGCTGGTTTTATTCACTATATTCGAGAGAGTCGAAACTATCAATTAGTTATTTATTTGTTCTAATTTCTGCAGATTTTTAAATTTAAAATCTTGGTTTCTAAATCAGATTCATAGAGGAAATCCATGCCAGACTTACAGAACCGTGCCGTCCTATATACGTGAAAAAGAACTAATAAAAGTGTCCGCGTGATAATTAGCCCTCTGGTTGGGAATGGCGGTCCTTTTAATTGTTATCGTTAAAACGAAGAAACGCGCAGTCGGCAGAGAAAAAATGCAGGGGTCGAAATAATAGGGAGAGATAAAAGAAGTCCTTGCTTAAGATACGTTCGTTTATGATTGAAGCTGCTCGTGCTTTAGTAGCCATTTAAAAACTTCGCTTTATTACACCCTCACCCTCGCTTGCATAGCAATCTTTTATATTATTATCTCTCGCGCTGTCGGAAATCTGGATTTTCTAATTATGTATTCTCGTTTACGTTTCAGCGATTGAGGTTTCACATTTCAAGAATAATGCGAAGACTTATCTCGCGCATGTCCAGGATATCTATTATTATCAGCGTTTTTTTAGTTTTAATAAGAGCTTCATATTAATTATATTTATAAATATATACGATAAGATATTGCATTTATTGCAAAAAAGACTTTCTTAGTTGGACAAAAATACATAGATAGTATGTATACATAGATAGTATGTATTTTGTATTTTTTATGTACGTGTACTTTAGATCTTTATACGAAGTGTTATTGATCATTAATGCAAAATTATTAAAGTCTTATTGTCAGAGTCTTATTGTCAGAGTAGAATTTTAAAATATCAATTTCTCTTTGTATTCGATATTTGTAATTTCGATATTTCGCGCATATCGAAGTGTAAAAATCGATGCAGGAGGATAATAACAGCACAAACCGCATCGTTCGACTTGAGGTCGCCCGACATATAATAAGGAAACGATCTTGAGGCACGTATCCGTGACCCCCCGGCCGATCCTAAGGCTTGCACGACGCGCACTTCGTCAACGATCGTCACGCCAACTTTACATACATTTGAACCCGACAATGCCCAGGTTAAACGATATTACATACGCATTCACGACGCGTACCGCGAGCTATGCCCGGCGGGGTTAAAGCGGAGATAAATCAGCGTAACGTTATTACGCTTCATAGAAATCGTAGCCACTTCTGAATCCATTAAGGCTGCTGTTATTTCGTAGCGGAATCCTTCGAGTTCGGAGATGTAAAGACCTTTTGGATGCCAATGAGAGAGGCGGTGATGGTCGCGAGGAGGTCGGGCGAGATCGAGAGGGCGGTTGACTGATCGTGGACGATTCGTCAAAAGGTTTCCATGGCCACATATGTACGTGCATGCGTATATATATGCAGCTTTGAGAGCCACCTCTGAGGAACCTTATGCGCCCAGAGAACATTCCACGCTTACGTACGCGCGGACCCTTTGTCATAAAGGTGAGTCAACCTGTATGGAATCGGGTCGTTCCCTGACAATGGATTGATTTAGTGCACTTGTGTTTGAGGTGGTTCCGAAATGTCTTTGACAGCTCTTAGATATCTCTCGCACACGTATCACATACCATGGCATATGCATCGTCCGACGCAAGACTGCAGAAAGTTAGTTTTAAAGAAGGTTTATTACGTTATAGATGTATTACGTTATGCCAAGCCACCTTACTATCTCGCTGTCATTATGCACAAGCATGTGTAAAATTATAATGTGTAAGATTTTATTTGTAACTTTTTTCATTCTTCTTATTTATCAATATATAGTTACAAAAATTGGTGACTAATTAAAATGATAGATATTCTGCAGAGTATATGGAGGTGAAATTTTGGGGGTGAAATAAGATAGATTTTAGATAAAATTATGCCATGTGTGCATCTCATTATCTAACATAGATAGAACGGCCCTGATCTACTAAAGAGAAACGCTTACGCACGTACGTATGTGCATGCACTGACGAATGGCTCCGTGATGTCAGGCATCGTTTCTTCGTCTATTATACAACGCTACGAAGCGACGGTCTCAGAGTTCGACGTGCCTTCCATCCACATACACGCACATGTATACGCGGCCTCTTTTCGAGATGCGCTCAGAGAAACCCCGGGGGGATTATCGTGCGATCGGATGCGTGGTCACGCGCGCGCGTATATGACGCGCTTCTCCCGTGACTCCACCTGCAAATCCGGGCCGTACACGGATTTGAAACGCGTCCATACGTATCGTCGGTGGCTGAATAGAACGGGGATCGATTAGTGCAACGCGCGGAGAATTTTACGGGACGAGTGGCGAAGCTGTAGCTATCGATTACATTCACGTTCTATTTCGTCCGTTTCGTTAACGCGATACTACATTTTGGAGAATGAAACGCTGTACTTTTTGAGAAGCTTCTCTGTGATTTAATAGAGAGTTAAAACGAGATGGCTAAGAGAGATGTTTCATATTGCCGATGAATGTGCTACTAGGGAGACTGATGGGCGATAATAAATATCGATTTTAATTTTTCACTTTTTGGACAGTTTAAAGCCTTTGATTTATAGAGGGCAAGGATAATATGTGCCATTCGGTTATACATGCGTCCATTGTGTCCTATCTGGCATTGCGCATTGTAGGAATGGATGCTTTAATTATTGAGAGAAAAATGGACGCTAGGAACTGACCATTTTTTTTCCAAAAGCGCGAGTGCGCGCGCTATGAGAAATAGATTGTGATTTTTCAGGATCATACCGTGGAACCGGCCCGACGATCCTCGTTATTCTTTTTGTCTCTGTCCGAGGCTTTATGTTGGATGCATCTGCCCATTTTTTTTCAGGCTGCCATTTTCCCCATCGTTTTTTTCCGCCCGGAGAGTCGCTATTTTTTTTCGGTTGAATCGACACCTGAAAATTCCCACCGACACCTCGTCGTGGAATTATTAATTACCGCGTCGTTGCACGTAACGCGCCCGATCTGCATCTCTCTCTTTCTCTCTTCTTTTCCCTTATTCTGTCTTTTTTCCCCTCCCCCCCTCCCCCCGTTGCTCGGCCTCGAATTTCGGGATATGTACGTACGGCAGTTGCAATCGTCGCATTTCGCGCGCTCGATTGCTCGACACGAACGAACGAAACGCGGCCGTTTGCATGGTGTCGCCTGGCGAACGGCGTCGCATCGCGTCGCATCGCGTCGCATCGCGTCGATAGGACGGGGTTTACAGGATTACATCGACAGGCAAACGCTGCGATGCACACTGCACATGCTGGAAGACTATCCCGCGCGACAGTATGAAATTACTTTTGTCAGACAGAGACTCGCGGCCGGGGGGTCGGATTGAGTTTAACTCGGAAAGCTGCGCCGGATAAATCGGAACGATGTTTCTGGCATGAATTCAGTCGGGAAACTGAAAAAAAAACTCCATGAAACTCTTTGCAACGCTTAAATTGTCGTAGTAACTAGAGAATTTAAACACTAATCTATTTATTTAGCGGATGTCATATGAATTGCGCCGTTATCATATCGAAATAAATTGTTAATTATATTTTTTAATAATTATATTAAAAAAAGAGTTTGGTAATAGTTAACTTTAACATTTAGTTATTAAATGTTAAATAAATGAAATAATTTCAATCAATTATTTGATTAATTAACTAAAAATAATTTTATTTTCTTAAATATTTAATATTAGTAATTATTACCAAACACTTGGTTATATTATTATTATATGTGATATAATACTTATTAAATTTAAAAAAGTAAAATTATTTTCAATTATATTAATCAAACATTTGATTTAAATTATTTCACTCAACAGTTATTATCTAGTTATTATTATCGTCAAACTCTTTTTTTTTCAGTACAGATTAATGATTACGATTGAAATAAAAACTATAACTTTTACGCTCGAACAAGAATGAAAATTGTGAATAAATTTCCGAATATTAAAATAATTACGAAATCTCATGTCTACTAAATCTGGTCTTACTCCATGTGGACGAGCATTATTACGGGATCGGGATTTTTTAATCTGGTAGGCATTGGCGGAACATGCTTGTTTAACCAAGCCGAAGACTTGAGAGGGTTGAGGCGGATTAAGGGTCCGATGAAGTGGTGCAACCTACGATCGGATTTCACGAATGAATTCACCGTGGTTCTAACTGACAGCTGGCGAAAAGTCTGCGCGTTTCGCTGCGAGCAGGTTGGTCTGCAGCATTTAATCCGCGTTTTGATTCCGAGTAGGAACGCTTCTTCGGATTAAGATCGACGTTGCTATTTATGTCGGATGTTTCGAACCACGATGGCGATTAAAATTCACGATAGCGAAATGCTCTTAACAAAGCACTTTGCCATGCATCTCGCTCGCAAATTAGCTTTTCTATCTATTTATTTGCGAATGTATAATTCGCATCATGTTGGACGAGCTATTTGAATGTTTAACAACAGGTTCTGTTAATATTTTTTAATCAATTTTCTTCTTATTATTTTAGAGGAGATCTTTCAATCGTTAATATTCTCCCGAAAAACACAGCTGAATTGTTTCGTATCTTTTCTTGGCTCTTCTTTATGCCTTTGGATAAGAGGAGTAGTCGACCTCGTTAAGGGTAGGATAAACAATTGTTTTCGACGCTCGTCTGGCGAGCGATATGACTGGACATTGGATCGTACATCACTCGATGACAAAAGTCGCGTGTTTTTGCGAGAGCCAGCCGAATACGTGAGGGATGATCTCGATGCTTCAGAACGAGATATTGAAAAATGAACGGTTCATCGGTGCACTCAGCCGATCGGCTCAAAACACGGTCGTACCCTTTGTCAACCTCCGCGTTACTTCTCATTTTTTTCATAGTACCGACAACGAAATATATTCCCATTAAGAGCGAGCAGAAAAACGGAAACATGCTATATCAGAACGCCAGGCAAGTCTATGGCGGAATAATTTCGCTAATGAATATGATATTAAGTAACATGTGAAGAGAATGTGTCGGGTGATTCGACAATTTGCCGGCATGGCATAAAATCTCTGCTCAGCGGATGAAGCAGAAAAATCGGAGACAAAGCATCGACGAAGATGACATGATTAGCGGAAAGGAGAGGGAGAACAGGACGGATAAGAGAGACAAAAATGCGCTAATATCACCTCGGTATATTATGCACACGCGTGCCTACACATGCGAGTACACATACGGGACGAATCGCGCACTCGGTGCGAAGCATAAACCGAGACATAAACCGGGCGGGGCGAGCGTAAGGCATAAAACGCGAAATGCAACGCAATGCTCGGTGACAGATGCTATTTATTAATACTGCGTGCGAGCCACCGTGTACCGCGTGCGAATATGGACTCGTACTTTGCCCAGATACTATCCGCGAATGTTTCTGATCGCCGGTGCTTTTTCTACCTTTGCCGTGGCTCTGGCGATTTTATTATTCATTCTGTACGTCGTGCCGACAGACGGTGTAGAATCATTCAGAAAGTCCGTCGACATTATGCAAAATTAGCTTAATTTATTTCAATGTTTCACAGAGCGAATCGGCTACCTTATGCTGCGTACGCTTCGGATTTTTTATTATCTCGGAATATGTTTCATGAAATTGAGATACATTATGAGTTTTCGATTGATATTGTTAATTACAATAACATGTGTATTTATAAGAAATATTCGATAAACTCGCGGTTAATTCTACTACGCGAGAAAATAAAAAATTTAATATCACTGAATATTGATTTAACAGTATAAAAAAAATTAAATATCTTTTTAGATACAATATATAGAATTTCTCTTCATTTTAATTAAACAATTGATTTGAACTTTCTTGCGAAGCGTAAATAATAAAGTATACATTTTAAATATTTACTTATAAAAAATATTCTTTTAAATATTCTTTTAAATATATAATAATATGTCAAATATATACATTTATTACATCACTCAAAAAGAATAATATTCTTAAATTTTTCGCTTATTATTTATTTTTTCTTTACGTGTTTTCTCCATTTTTGCGAGGCACTATTGCGAGCTTTCATTTTCTATTCACCTCCCAACGGGAAATTCTCATTACCGCGAAACAAGAATAGACTTTCCAGGGAATAAAATATGTAGACGCAGCGAGCTTGATCAAGAATTAATTATGATCAGCCTAATAAAGCCACGTCCTTTGCCTGTCCACTAACAACTTTCTCCACTGTTCCTTCTTTCTCGTAAAATCTAAGATAATTAGAGTTTATACGACATTTTAAGACAGATATATCACTATCCCTAAATTCTATTTTCTTTGTTTGAAATGTACACTGATTTTATTTTATCACACAAAAACAGTTTACATTGAAGTAAGAAAATTTATATATTTTTCATTCTTTTTCACGGAACATTAATCAATTCTAATCAACTTTATCTGTCTGAGAAAATAATCTAACTTTGATAGTTACACAATAATACTAACAAAATAATCACGTAATGTTCCAACGAGGTTTGTCATGTCCAAAATATCCGATTTGACATTTGATTTTACGAGTGCGAAATCATTGGTAGTTAGACTCACCATCAGAGGGAAGTTTTTCGTAAAGCCGGGGACCACCCTCATCTCCGCGACACGAGAATTAAATGCATTTTACACTCTGTTTCTCCGCCATGAGCAGGGCGCGTCGACCCTCTAATGTCCGGTGACTCGGCAAAGTGCTAAGATGACCGAGGCATCAATCTTCACGCTTTCTCACTTTTTGTCAAAAGCCGGAGTGGGGTAAAATCTTCCGTCTTCGGTCATTCCCCGTCGTCCCTAGAAATGTGTTCATTGATAGAAAGAGAGGAGAGAAGAGGGAGACAGATGGGGAGAGAGAGAGAGAGAGAGAGAGAGAGGAGAGAGAGAGAGAGAGACAAAAAAAGATGCTAGTTGATGCTTAGCGAGAGGTCTCAGCGTTCCGTGGTTTTGGGCATCCTTCTGAACTTCCGGTCCCGAGACATTGAAAAATCACGCCTGCCTCACCCTTCGTAACCGCTTTTTCGAGCGTGACGCGTCCAAAAAAGAGCGAGCATGCGTGACGCGTGATAAATAATCTCACCTACGCAACATTTACGCAACGTTTGAACGGATTCGACTTGCAATCTCAATATTCTCCGCGAAATCTTCCGTGTCACTGTTTCCGTATTCATGGTTGATTCCCCGAGTTGAAAACATGTAATACTTCCACTACGATTCACCCATGTCGCTGCTCTCTATTTATTCCGCAGATATTGTACGGATTGATATGCTTCTGTATGGTAGCGGAGCTTTAAAAGTTCATAGCGGAGATTGCGTCAACGCTATCGCGTCGTGAAATTCCGATGCGAAGGAATCTTCTTCGCCACTCCCGACGAATTTCCATGCAACATAACAGTCGAGAAACACTCGCGCTTTACTTTCAAAAACATGAATGGTTGCGGAGCTCGCCATGTCGTCGCGCGGTCTCTTATTCCGAGTTTCCTCGCGCGGCGTTGCGCATAAAATAAGTATTATGTAGAATACGGGAGAAATATTCTCGCAGCGACAGCGACTGCCTCTGTTTCGCCCTCTCGTGCTCTCTGGCTTTCTTCCGGAGAAATATCCGGGGAAACTAATAAGAACGTGTGATATACGCGAACCTTCCGAGCAATAGACTCTGGGCAATTGTCGAATTCTCGCCCGAAGAGAATTCTCGCGCTTCTCTCGTATCCTCGACGAAGAGATCTTTGCCCTTTTTTGGACGTGCATAAGAAAGTAGGAAGGTTAGAAGGGATTCGAGAAAGAAAGAGAAGCAATGTTCATTGACTTGGTCGCCTTGGTAAGGTCGCCAGAGGCGTCAATAGAGAGAGAGGGAGGAGATGGCGGTCTCGCCATAAAAAATCGCACCACCGACCGCGAGCCGAAGCAATAAGTTTCGTTGGTTTATCGTCGACGCTTCCCTGAAGAGGCCACAATGTCGAATCGTTGGCAGTGACCGCACGTTGGTCGTTGATGCGCAACCAGCTCGATGCGATCCGGCAAACTGCGCCGAAGAAGGCTTGCGAGCTTGAAGTTGCGCGACACCGCCTCCGCTTACTGCGTATATCACCGTACGTTACACACTATTCGCACCCGCGACGCATAGGACGGATGTTTTTCGAGGTACATGCCGAGAGAGAAAAAAAGTGGATGCCGCTGCCGCGCCGAACGGGCGATGCGTTTGGATACGGTGTGCCGCAAATCGCACTACTTCGGAATACACTCTGACATTTTTATGGCCCTTGCCGTCGCGTTCTTGAGCGAGAGAAGCTCTTCGTGCTTTGCGTGCCTACATTGTGCGTCGATAGCAACTGTAAATCGAGAGTGCTGGTAGCCTTTTTCATTTTTGCGCCGCGAGGGCGGGTACACGCGTCGCGGAGATTTAGTCGAATGCGGGAATAGATTTGTGGTCACGGAATATCTGCATCATGCATTAAAGCAGCTCTTTAATCTCTCAACTGCATATTAACGTTCTCGAAAATAAGATATGTAGTAAAGATACAATAATATTCAACAGTCTTTGATTTGGCTGGTAATAAGATGGAAAATAATATAATCAATTTTTAGATTCACTATTATAATTATATACAGTTTAATTGTTGCTCGAAAAGCTTTTATTGAGGCAGTAAATGCAACCATCAAAACTTCAGCATGCAAAATCGATGTTGGCTTGTTGTTGACGTGTTAGATGAGAAACGAGTTAATCAACTTGTCATTTTTGCAAATGTATTGTCCCACTATTTTTATTTAACTGTAGATTGAAATAGTGGATAATCACACACGCACACACACACACACACACACACACACACACACACACACACACACACACACACACACACACACACACACACACACACACA
>Ga0157363_1006563_pt1 | contig 10958 bp, 9 predicted proteins | sample AttsexASBM1_FD_111477 | JGI IMG/M metagenome (GOLD analysis project Ga0157363, IMG submission 111477) | Fungus gardens microbial communities from leaf cutter ant in Ribeirão Preto, State of São Paulo, Brazil - Atta sexdens ASBM1 | ecosystem: Host-associated > Fungi > Mycelium > Unclassified ...
CCTAAGCCCGGGGTTTCGTGGTGCTCTGTTACCCGTACGCCCAGCACTGTGCCTGAGAAATTTGCACCGACCAGCATTCTAATTGCTCCAGAGTAGCCATCGGGAGCAACGGTTTCAATAGCGGCGGCGACCGGTTTACCGTCTTTCCGCGCGATATAAAACGGATGTTGTTGATTATCCCCGAGATCCGGATTAGTCACCCAATAACACTCTTTTTGTAAGTCGTTATTGTACAAGTGAGGGGGAACCACTTGGTCAAGGAGCGTTTTCTCCTGTATAGCCATTTGCTCAGCGACGGTGGGTTTTGTCACTTCATTAACCAATGCGGTAACACCGGTCGTTACCGCGGCGAAGATAGCCAATATCACCCCATTTTTACGAATAGAATCGATCATCGGCTATTCCTTATTATGGCCATATACGGCAGGCTGAGTGTAATAATCGATAAGCGGAACGCAGATGTTCGCCAATAACACTGCGAAAGCAACACCATCTGGGTACCCTCCGAAGCTGCGGATCAACCAAACGAGCATCCCAATTAACGCCCCATAGAGGAGACGGCCTCGGTCAGTGGTCGAGGCTGAGATAGGGTCGGTGGCGATAAAAAATGCGCCGAGCATCGTTGCGCCTGAAAAGAGATGAATGACTGGCGAAACCAAACTGTGTGGTGAGAAGAACCAGCCTAAAGTTGCGCAAATTGCGAGCGAAACGAGAAAGCTTACAGGGATATGCCAGCGGATGGTGTTGGTAGCGAGTAAGTAAAGGCCGCCTAATAAGAAACCGATATTAATCCATTGCCAACCTTGCCCCGCAATAATGCCATGGTAGATAGGTTGCGCGAGGAGATCTTGTGCAGAGTGGCCCGCCCGTAGTCCAGTCTTAAAATTATCCAGAGGTGTGGCTTGGCTAATCCCATCGACACCCATTTGCAACTGCTGCAATGTCAGGCCCGATGCATTATGGCCGGTAAAAATCATCTGCCAGGTTTCTGGTAATGTTAATGTCGAATGTTGTAAGGCTTCAGGGGGTAGCCAGCCCGTCATTTGGACTGGAAACGAGATAAGCAACACCACATAACCGACCATCGCTGGATTGAAAGGATTCTGTCCCAGCCCGCCATATAACTGCTTAGCGAAGATCATACAGAAAGCGGTTCCGATAACAATTACCCACCATGGCGCTAAGGAAGGGATACTGACGCCTAATAAAAACGCGGTGAGGAGGGCAGAATTATCGGCAAGGGTTGGCAGGACGTGTTTTTTACGCAGGCGTAATACGGCCGCCTCACATCCCCAAGCAACGATGGCAGCGATGGCTATTTGGATTAAGTTGCCCCATCCAAAGTAGAACCATTGGGCAAAAAGTCCAGGAATGGCTGCAAGCAAGACCAACGTCATAATACGATTCGTACTACGACGGTTATGAGTGTAAGGAGAGCTAGCGATGCGAAAAGCCATTTAATCCTCTGATACCGATGTTGGGTGTGATGTCTGGGGTGAACGTTGACCACCAGTCACTTCTGGTTTGTCGTCCGTTTCTTTTGCCTGCGCCGCACGTTTCGCCTTGGCACGGGCGATAGCCGCGGCGACGGCTGCTTTACGCGGGTCGGTCTCAGCCGGGGCGACTTCTGGCTTGCTGACTGACTCTTCTGCCTGCGCCGCACGTTTCGCCTTGGCACGGGCGATAGCCGCGGCGACGGCTGCTTTACGCGGGTCGGTCTCAGTCGGGGTAACCTCTGGCTCGCTGACTGTCTCTTCTGCCTGCGCCGCACGTTTCGCCTTGGCGCGGGCGATAGCCGCGGCGACGGCTGCTTTGCGCGGGTCGGTCTCAGTCGGGGCGATCTCTGGCTCGCTGCTCGCTTCTACCTGTCCGGCACGTTTTGCCTTGGCGCGGGCGATGGCAGCAGCGACGGCTGCTTTGCGCGGGTCAGTCTCAGTCGGGGCGACCTCAGATTCGCTACTCGCTTCTACCTGTCCGGCTCGTTTCGCCTTGGCACGGGCGATAGCCGCGGCAACCGCTGCTTTGCGCGGGTCATTATGCGCTGCATCGGATGAGTCGGTAACCGCCTCGACACCCACTGAATGGGCATTAAGTTGGCTATCATAGTCATCGGCCGTGACCAATGCTTCTTCTTGATCCGATTGAGTTTGTACCTTTTTCGCCTTAGCGCGAGCAACCGCTGCCGCCACGGCCGCTTGCCGAGAGTCTTCTTCAGAGTGCGCGGCCTGTTGCTCTGCTTGGTAGGCACGGGCTTTCGCTTTGCGTGCCGCCCGCTGAGCGATCACGGCGCTATTATCGGGCGTATCACCTGTCGTGGCGGCCACTGGCATATCGGCCGTTGCTTGCCGCGCTTTAACACGGGCAAGTGCAGCGTTGACCTGATCTTTTTCGACATTGGTCACCCGTGCTTTGGCGGCGGCATGACGCGCCTCGCGGGCTAATTTCTCTTTTTCTAACCGTGCTTGGCGAGCTTCAAAGCGTGCCTTCGCTTCTTGGGTCCGCTGGGCTTCAATATCGATGGCTAAGAGTTCTGCTTTCTCTTGACGATAATATTGCACGAGCGGGATATTACTGGGGCAGACATAGGCACAGGCACCGCATTCAATACAATCATTAAGGTTATAGGCGCGCGCTTTATCATGATCGCCGCCTTGGCAATACCAGTAAAGTTGCTGCGGTAACAGCCCAGCAGGACAAGCATCTGCACAGGCGCTACAGCGAATACAGCTCTGTTCTTCTTCCGGCTGTCCCATCTCCTGTTGTGAAGGGGCGATCAAGCAGTTAGAAATCTTAATAATAGGAACCGTCAATGCCGGCAGGGTAAAGCCCATTAATGGCCCGCCCATAATTACCATTTGCTCGGGTTGTGGTCGAAAACCGGCAAAATTCAGTAGGTGTTCAACCGGGGTACCTAGACGTCCCCAGACGTTACGCGGATGGCTAAGGTTTTCTCCTGTTAAGGTCACCACGCGCTCGGTTAACGGCTCTCCATCGATGACCGCACGTTTCACTGCGTAAGCGGTCCCCACGTTTTGCATCAGTACACCGATGTCAGAAGAACGTCCCCCTTTAGGGACTTCGCGACCGGTTAAAATCTTGGTTAACTGTTTGGCACCACCGGAAGGGTATTTGGTGGGAATAACCCGAATGATAATATCCTTGGCAGCCCCCAAGGCTTGAGTTAACGCACGAGTTGCCTCGGGTTTATTATCTTCAATACCGATAATGATTTTCTCAGACTGCAGTAACCAGCCTAAAATACGCGACCCGTCGAGGATCTCTTGTGCGCAATCTTGCATCAATCGATCATCGGCCGTGATATAAGGCTCGCACTCTGCAGCATTGATAATCAGCGTTTTAACGCCCTGTAATCCACCACGGACTTTTGTTGCTGTCGGAAAGCCTGCACCGCCCAATCCCGCCACGCCAGCCTGATGAATACGCTCTACAATTAACTGACGATCGCAGGCTTGATAATCGGTAATAACCGGCATTTTCTGCCAACTGTCCTGTCCATCAGGTTCGATAAATATCGCAATCTCAGACAGGGCAGAGGGGTGCGCGGTAATATGCGGCGCAATGGCGGTGACGGTGCCAGAAGTGGGTGCATGGATCGGTAGCATCTTACCCTTACCAAAGGTTAAGGGCTGGCCGCGCGATACATGATCTCCTACAGAAACTAAAATTTCGCCTTCATGGCCAATATGCTGCTTGAGCGGCAAGATAAACTGCGGTGGCAGCGGAACCTCAGACAAGGGTGTACCTGAAGATTGCGACTTCATTTCAGGCGGATGAATACCGCCTTTAAAGTCCCAAATCGGCTCGCGGCGTAAACGTGAGAAAAAATTAAGCATGATGGTCAACCGGTATAACCCGAACGGGGATGGTATTAAGATCCCACTTCCAATTATCCTGAGTAGTAGGGACTGGGCGCATTTCTATACAGTCGGTAGGGCAAGGCGCAACGCAGAGGTCGCATCCAGTGCACAAATCGGTAATCACAGTATGCATAGCACGTGTCGCCCCGACGATGGCATCGACAGGGCATGCCTGAATACATTTTGTGCAGCCAATACAGTTACTCTCATCGATCCAAGCGATCTGTTTTTCGGGTTGCTTAAGTTCAGCGTCGCCTTCGATAGGTTGAGGGTCGATATTCAACAATTCAGCAATCCGCAGCATCGTCTGTTCACCCCCTGGGGCGCACTTATTAATGAGCTCACCCTGATTACCGACCGCTTCTGCATAGGGTTTACAACCAGGATAGCCACATTGACCGCACTGACTCTGAGGCAGCAATTCATCAATTTGTTCAACGATAGGATCTTCTTCAACTTGGAAACGCCGAGAGGCATAGCCAAGAAGCCCTCCGAAGCCTAACCCTAAAATACTCAAAGCAACAATTGCGATACAAATTGCGGTAATCAAAACTTCACCAGTCCTGTAAAGCCCATAAATGCGAGTGCCATCAAGCCTGCGGTCACCAACGCGATAGACGAACCTTTAAAGGGAGCAGGGACATTGGCCAACACCAAGCGCTCGCGAATACCGGCAAACAGTACCATGACCAGTGAAAAGCCAAGCGATGCACTAAAACCATAGACTGCGGCTTGTAAGAAACTGTGGTGCAAATTAACACTCAATAAAGGCACGCCAAGCACTGCGCAGTTGGTGGTAATAAGAGGTAGAAAAATACCCAATAGTCGATAAAGCGATGGGCTAGTCTTACGCACCACCATCTCTGTAAATTGAACCGTGACGGCAATAACCAAGATATAAGCAAGGGTCCGCAAATAAACCAGATCGAGTGGGACCAAAATAAGGTGATTAACCAACCAAGCACAAATTGATGCGAGGGTGATCACAAAGGTGGTCGCCATGCCCATACCGATTGCAGTTTCGAGTTTTTTAGACACGCCCATAAATGGACAGAGTCCTAAAAATTTCACTAGCACAAAGTTATTCACTAACACTGTGCCAATAAAGAGGAGAAGATAATCAGTCATGTGGTTGCCATTAAATAAAATCTCCCAATATTATCTTAAAATATCGGGAGTATCTCAATGTCGTAACTTAAATATACCGGTTGATAAGCACTGAGTATTAAATTTCTGGCTAAAAGTTAACCATTTGTGCTCAGCGTTGTGCCACTTTTTCTTCTAAGACGCGTTTTTCTTCGGCAGACAAGAAGGCCATATACAATCCGTTCTCCTGGGCTTGACGGATCTCAGCAGGGGTCAAGCCGGCAGCAGGGGCTGCAACCTCATATTCATGGGCGAGTTCGATCCCTTGTACCGCCGGGTCATCCGTATTTAATGAGGCCATCACGCCATGTTGTAAGAATTTTTTCAATGGGTGTTGGGCAAGGTCAGCGACGGTGCTGGTCTGGATATTAGAGGTTAGACAAGATTCGATTCCAATGCCATGTTCTGCTAAATAGTCCATTAATACAGGGTCTTGCACCGCTTTAACCCCGTGGCCGATACGTTCCGCCCCCAATTGTTGGATTGCTTGCCAAATACTCTCTGGGCCGGCGGCTTCGCCTGCATGAACGGTAATACGGAGCCCCGCATCGCGTGCACGCTGAAAGTGCGTCAGAAAACGGTCGCCTGGAAAACCTAATTCATCTCCGGCTAAATCGACGGCGACGATCTGGTCGCGGTGCGCCAGAATACCGGCCAACTCTTGCTCGCAGGCGTGTTCACCGAAAGTCCGGCTCATAATACCAATTAATTTAGCGCTAATTCCGAAATCACGACAGCCTGCTTGGACGCCATCAATCACGGCCTCTACCACACCGGCAATAGGCAGTTTGTGGGTCATGGCCATGTAGCCAGGAGAAAACCGTAATTCGGTGTAATCGATACCTGCACGCAGCGCATCCTCAATATTTTCGTAAGCTACACGGCGACAGGCGTCCAGATTACCCAGTACTTTCACACCCCAATCGAGCTTTTGCAAAAAGCTGACTAAGTCTGGCTCGTTAGACATCACTTGTACGTGAGGACGTAAGCTTTCGATGTCGTCGGCAGGTAATCCACAATTAAAGGCTCGACCTAAATCAAGAATAGTGCTCGCACGAATATTTCCATCTAAGTGACGGTGAATATCGGTGAGGGGGAGTTGGGGTATAATCATGGTCGACTCTTCAAAAATGTTTATGGACTGCATAGTATAAAAACATCCCCCACCGAGATGCCAATTATTTCATTCTCTGCCAGTAAGTTTTCAATAACAGACGGCTTAGAATCTTTATCGATAAGCAAATTAGATTGAATGGATTAAATTTAACTATAAAATAACCCAGAGATCCTCGGCATAAGGTAAAACCACTGATGAATGATTACTTAACCCTCGCAGCTGACGAACATTTGTCGTTATTGCGCGAAACCCATTTACACACTCAAGGTCAGACATCGATCAAAGAATGGCAAATTATCAATGGGCAAGGGCGGGTGACTGGCGGAGTGATACTGCAAGACAAGATGAATCTACGTCGTTCTTACAGTGGTGAATACCGTCTTACGCAACGTAATCACCAAGGCGACATTGTTGTTGACCGCTTAATTTCTTCACTTTAGGCCGCTTCTTATCTCAGCACTGATGATTGTTCGATATACTGTATGCATAACCCTTAGGAGATCGAGATGAATAGAAAGTCTTTGTTGGTGAGTATCGGTGGTATCGCAGTCATGGCAACATTAGCAGGATGTACCCACTCCGACTCGCATCCTGAACCCCAACGTCAGATCGGCATGGCGAACCCTGCTTCCGTTTACTGTCTGTCGCAGAAAGGACAGTTAGATAACGTGAACTCCGCACAGGGAGTATCCAGCTACTGTACGTTACCGAGCGGAGAGAGGGTTGAAGAATGGGCACTTTTCCGTCGTGACCACCCACAGACATAACGGTAGACGAATGACCTGTAAAAAAACCCCACGCTTGTGGGGTTTTTGTTTTGGTACCAGCTTATTGTTCGCTGTTACTTGAGGTGAGATACTGTTCAATAAATTGCTCAAGAGTCATTTTGTCTTGGTTCACGGTGACTTGACCTGAAGCATAGTGTAACGCTGACTGAATACTGTCTGGATTTTGGGTCGTCAGATGATACATTTCGCCTAACGCAGATAAGGATTGAACCTGTTGTGCAGCAAATTGACCGGCTTGTTCAACGGGAACGCCTTCCGATTGAGCGATCACCGACAGCAATTGCGTTGCCATGGGTTTATTAATCGTTAATGAAGCGTTCAGTTGTTTCAAGTAACTATCCACAATTCCCGATAAACCCTGACCGTTACCTTGTGCTTTAGTGGGGTCATTAAAGTCTGCTTTCAGGGAGAACTGACTTTCACCTTTCTCATTTTTCAATGTTAAGTTATCGACAGAAAATTGCGGCGCATCAGCCAGTAAGGCAGGGATGTTTTGTAGCACTGCCGCATTGACTTCATTCTGCATCGCTTGCAGTTCATCTTGATTCGTGACGTGAGAGATATTCGCCATATTTTTTTGAACGGCTTGATTGTAATTGTCGTAGAAGGTTTTCATGCCGCTTGCACTGAAATCGTGTAATGACAGTTTCAGATTGGCGGAGCCAAGCGGTAACTGCTGCCACTCGATCTTATCAATCTGGTAATTAAGGCTACCATTAACCAAATTTTTAGCACTATCGAGATCAGAGTGACCCTGAATGCCTGTGAGCTGCACCGCAGGCTTATGGTTAAGTGCGTAAAGGAAATTCTTCGCATCAATCTGCTGTGTCCCGACCCGTAATCCCTCTTTACTGAGATGACTATCCGACCGTAAGGTAAGTCCATTAAGGGTCATCTCAGTGTCGGCATCAGCTTCATTTTTGAAATTGAGCGACACCTTTCCAGAGTCAATATTGAGTGTGATTGCGCTATTATTCGGGGAAGTTTTCAACGCGATATTAATCGCATCGCTACTTAAGCTGCTATCCTCGGCATTATATTGGATCGGTTGGATCTGGATTGCAGATGACGTTGCATGGCCGTAACCAATGCGCGTTTCTGCGGAGAATGGCGATTTACCCTTGGTGAAGTCGAACAGCGACTTAACCGTCGGGGTATTCGCCAACTCACTATGAATCGAGGCCAGTGAAGGAATTAGAGTGAAATGCTTTAGCTGCGCAAGAGGGAGAGGGCCATGACTGATCTTCTCGTTGAAGACCAATTGGTCTCCTGGCGCTAAAAGGGCATTTTCATCATCCGCCGGTAAACGACTCTTCACGATAAATTGTGTGGTACTGCTAAATATGTGCCGTTCGTAACCCTGGCGCGTCACGACTAATCCCGCCTCAGGATAGTGCTGAGTGAGTTGCTCATTAAGTTGTGCCACGACCTCATCAATATGCTGTTCTGCTTTTTTACCTGTGAACCAAGCGCCACCGGTCCAGAGAACGCCAATCCCTACAACAACAGCGATAGCAACGTTAGACTTCTTCATAATTCATTGGGTCCTTATCGATCCTGATATCTGGCCAGCGGTCACTGTGAAGGATTTTCTCCACTGCCACACAATTGTTTTACACGCTTTTACATTCTAACCCCCTAATCTATCAAGGAACGGGGGGGCTCGCCCAGACATTTTGATTACTTGGGTCATCATTTTCCCAATTAATGCCCTTACGCAGCAAATTTATCAATTAGGCGTAGAATTAAAGGATATTTATGTCAAAGAGGAATGAGCAATATGAGTGATTTTCGCTACGAAAAAGATTCAATGGGTAAAATAGCAGTCCCTCACCATCAGCTATGGGGCGCACAAACTCAACGATCACTGGAACATTTTCGAATTTCCATTGAAAAAATGCCTCCTGCACTGATCCATGCCCTCGCTATCACCAAACGTGCCTCGGCCACTGTTAATCATCAACTTGGCTTATTAGAGGCTGAGAAAGCTACTGCCATTATCGATGCGGTGGATGAAGTGTTAGCGGATAAACATCCGACAGAATTTCCATTGGCGATTTGGCAAACCGGGTCGGGGACGCAAACAAATATGAACATGAACGAAGTCCTCGCCAACCGTGGTAGCGAATTGTTAGGCGGAGAGCGAGGAATGGGCCGGAAGATCCACCCAAACGATGATGTGAATAAGAGTCAAAGCTCTAATGATGTGTTTCCAACCGCCATGCACATCGCGGCCAAACTTGCCGCCGTGCAGCAGCTATTGCCGGCCTTGGAAACCTTAACGCAAGTCTTAGCAAAAAAATCCGAACGTTTTAACGATGTTGTAAAAATAGGTAGGACGCATCTTCAAGATGCGACGCCTCTCACCCTAGGGCAAGAAATTTCGGGTTGGGTAAGTATGTTAACCTTCTCCAAGTCTCATCTACTGGCAGCCATGGATCACCTGTCAGAACTCGCGTTAGGGGGAACGGCAGTAGGGACGGGGTTGAATACCCATCCGGAATACGCCGACGGCGTGGCAAAAGAGATCGCCCGCTTTACTGGGGAGTCCTTTACCTCAGCCCCAAATAAATTTGAAGCCTTGGCGACCTGCGATGCCTTAGTGCATTTTCACGGCGCATTAAAAGGATTGGCCGCATCATTAATGAAAATAGCGAATGATGTGAGATGGCTAGCCAGTGGCCCACGCAGTGGTATTGGCGAAATTACCCTCCCTGAAAATGAACCGGGTAGCTCAATCATGCCGGGGAAGGTCAATCCTACCCAATGTGAAGCCTTGACGATGATTTGCGCACAGATTATGGGTAACGATGTGGCTATTTCGGTCGGCGGTGCTTCCGGCAACTTCGAACTCAACGTGTTCCGGCCAATGATTATCCACAACGTGTTACAAAGTTTACGATTATTGGCCGATGGCATACACAGTTTTACTGAACATTGCGCCCAAGGTATCGAACCCGATCGCCAACGTATCCAACAACTGGTCGAAAACTCACTTATGTTAGTCACCGCGCTCAATCCGCATATTGGTTACGACAAGGCTGCGGAAATCGCCAAGAAGGCTCACCATGAAGGGCTAACGCTTAAAGCCTCGGCGTTAGCGTTAGGCTACCTGAGTGAAGAACAGTTCGAGCAATGGGTTAAACCCGAGCAGATGACCGGGCAACAACAAGGTTAATCCTCTTTCCATAACCAGAGGCGAGGGATCATTAAGGTTGCTGAGCGCGCATCGGGCTTATGACGATGCGTAATATTTTCCTCATCGTAGTGTTGCAAGCTGCCGAGCTCAGGAAGAGTCTCGCCCTCTAAGCAGGTAATAATCAGTGGATTCGGACAAGCAACTTGGGTCTGTTTCTGCTGATGACTTTGCCAGAGACGCGCAATCGGTTGGACCTTAACGGGCCGTTTGATTTTTAACCGACAATCGCGAGGCAACTGCTTAATCAGTTGTAACTCCTCTTGCACTTTCTCTGCCCACTCCTCGCGTGACCAGGGGGCGCGTGCGCGCCCTGCATTAAGACTCTTTTCTAGCATCTCAATGATGTCTTGTTGACTATAGCGCTTAATCACGTGTTTATTGGCCCAGCCGAAATTAACAGAGTCAAGGCTGGGGTAAACATTGAGCGTACGGTAGACGTTTAAGGTCAATAGCCCTGGAAAGTGTTGATGCACAAAAGGGAATCGCGCAGTGGAGGGCAGCCCACTCTCTACCGTGATCAGCTGTTGGAAGTGCTGTTTAGCCTGATTAATCAGGGTAGTTGATGCCATCAGGCTCTGTTGCTGTTGTGCACTGACTTTTATACAGACCGCCCCCGGTAAGCGTGTCGCGCTTCGCGTACTCTGTTGCTCGGATTGCTGTTGTAAATAAAGGTGGGAAAAATGTTGTAATGCACGCTGACGGGCTTGGCGACCAATATACTGTTCAACCTTGATAGCGGGTGTTGGGTCGAGTTCTTCGCCTTTGGCTATTGGCGGGAGGGTAAAGACCCGAGCCGCTAAAAGTTGGGCTGATTCAATGTTCTGGCAAAA
>Ga0157363_1006564_pt1 | contig 10957 bp, 6 predicted proteins | sample AttsexASBM1_FD_111477 | JGI IMG/M metagenome (GOLD analysis project Ga0157363, IMG submission 111477) | Fungus gardens microbial communities from leaf cutter ant in Ribeirão Preto, State of São Paulo, Brazil - Atta sexdens ASBM1 | ecosystem: Host-associated > Fungi > Mycelium > Unclassified ...
CGCACGCACGCACACACGCACACACGCACGCACGCACACACACACACACACACACACACACACACACACACACACACACACGTGCAGATAGAATAATGACATGGACAATCTATAAGTGTCAAATATAATCAGTTTTTTGCAGAAATTAGTATTCCCTCGATGTGCAAAGTACTTAATCTATCTATTTTTCCGGTTTAAAAGAAAAATTTAATCAACTAGATGAATGATTATATTGTAGAAGTGATTTTTCCCTTTGGTTTTTACGGAATTACTCTGTCTTTCTAATTAGTCTAGACTTCATCACGATATGAAAAACGCGCCTCGAATGATATAAAATACAGAAACGAATGCGTCTTTTCGCAGGTCATTCGACGGATGAGGTAAGTTTGGCATGCATTGCTCGCTCCTTTGAAGCAAAGAGCCATCTATGGAATTACCCTGATGATTAATGGTACGGCGCTAGCTCGGGGCACCCTTCCACCTTGTTTTCCATTGCCCCTCTGCTCTTCTCTCTTCTTTCCATGAGTGTGCCCCACCGCCTACATCCATCCTCCGTCACTACATGCTACCGGCCCATCTTGGGCCCAACGGCTCCGGGGCCTTTGGAACTTGCGGTACACGAGCTGGCCAGCGAACTCAGTTACCATGTAAAAAAGCGTACAATGTTAAACCCGCATTGCCCCTGCCAACCATATCTCATCCGCTCGTCCATCCGTCTGTCTGTCTGTGTTCCTATCTTCATCCTGTCTTTTCCATTTAATCTAGATTAAATATTTAGATTACTTTGCGTATCTTACAATTGCGTACTTTATTAAGATCCAGCTTTCCGTTTTTGTACACTTATGTTAGTCGATGTGTACCTTGCAGGTAGTTAACACTATTTGTAAATTGCTTGCAGAGATGTTCCCATTTCTTGTTTAAATTTCCAATAATTTAATGCATTAACGAGAACACGATGACGTATACACGATTTCTACTTTGATTCTTCTTTAACTCTTATATTTTCTTTTATATTTATTACTGTACATATAATCAAAGAATATCTGTATTTTTTATATCGCTTGGACGTTCTATTTCACGTCTGTATATATAATTTAATTTTACATGCGACTTTAAAGTCTTCGAGATTTTCAGCTTTCATTGAATAGAGATCATATATATATTAGGACTTTCGCAAGGCCTCGAGCAACCATTTCTACGAAAAATCGTTTTATCTGAGAAATGTAATCGTTGACGGTGCGAACGCATTAGTCTGTCTTCCGCGAAGGCGTGTAATCGCGAGCCAGAAAAAAAGAAAACTACAGATATACTATAGATGCAGGTACGAAGGACAGGAAGGGGAGAGAGTACGGCGATATGACCCAAGGCAAAGTTGAGCGGCGTGTAAGAATCGGCTGGCGAAGAAGGAAGAGATATAGCGAATTCGGGATTGCATGTCGGGGAACAGTAAGACCTCCCAAACAACCCCGACGGGGGCATCTTCCCTGGGAATAGCAGTGATTCCGGGGAAATGTGCAATATCTTCCGTGATCGGGTATTATTACGTCGTGATTACGGGTTTTGATCTAGGCTAGAAGCGTCCAGAGACCTTCCCCTCTCACCACATCACCCTCTTTTCTCTCTTTCTTCCCCTCGGCATTCTGTGCACCGTCTCGTTGCCTGTGTTCGTGGCGATGCAGCGTCGATGATGCGGTTAAGAACAAGTTGAGGGAACGGCACCGAGTTCGGGAAGGGAGACGTATTGTCCTCGACGACTGGTCGCCATCGTCGCCGTCACGTCGTCATGCGATTCGTGACGGCCGCCGCGAATCGCCGTGGGAAGCTAGAGTTGGCTTCCATTTCGCTTTCTCTCCTCTTTCCCTCTTCTTTTTCTAATCCGGCGCGTTCTCCGTGTCTTCCTCTCGATTATGGGGTAACGGGGTAATGAACGACCTATGCCGCAATGCCGTTGCCCGTTTGTCGGTTGTTCTTTCATCTCCTCCCTCGCGATAGTCCTGCCACGAAAACGGCCGGCGATTCCTGTTAGTCCGCTACTCATGAGATCCGATCAGATCTAACTGTTTTGGATCGGAACAGCGGCACGATCGAGACATGCTCCAACTAGTGCCGTTTCATAATTGGAGTATGAACTGCATATATTCCTCATGTCCGGCTCGCTGCTTCTTGAAAGATATCCGTGGGATTCGTTCTATTAATGTTCCAAATAACGAAATTATATTCTTTTATAAAAACACTTATGTTTCTTCTAGTACAAGAAAGTTATTTTTGATCTCAATATTTTTTTTTGTAATAAATGTAGAATAATTTTGAGACCAAATAGAATGTAAAAGATTTAATAAAAGATAGGAGTGTTGAGACTTCTTCAATTTATTATTTTTCAAATAATATACAATTCAGAGCAAACAATTTTGTATATTTATACTTTTTATTACTTAACCAAGACTGAAAAATATTAAGCATTCTTCATTGTGAAAAATTGATGTATAAGTCGCAAGCATAATTCTTAATTATTGAAGGCAAGAAGTGCATTCATAGAAGAGAGACTATAGTGGACGAGGTGAGGAACATTATAGTATATAGGTATAGTTGTAATCGTTCTTCAGGTCTGTCGAGAGTCTAATGACAAGTAGCACGCGATCGCGCGTCGCATGTAGGTTCGCACTTTGGGACCCGAGATTGCCGGGGGAGACATTATGAAACCATGAGACAAAGGGTGGAACGAAGTTAAGTAGACGGTATAACTTGGGGTGAGTTAAAGAGAAAGAGAGAGAAAGAGAGAAAGGAAGAGAAAGAGAGTGAGGAAAGAAGAGCCGCGGGGTAAGAAGGAGAAGTACATCGGCCCGCATTGCGGAACGATGCGCAACAGCTGCACCTGACACGTCATTTGTGTGGAACGTGTATCAGCACCGGCGATGGCTAATTATTATTCCACGTGTGCGAATGCATGTGCGCTTGCCCGTTCGTTCGTTCGTTCTTAAGTTGTCTTTATGCGCGAGCCGGACGAGAAACGAGAGCTCATCAGAACGTTTTAATAGTTTTCTAGATTATATAAATTTGTGTAGATTATGGAAACAGAACGTATATTATCGAAGAATCAGGTCGTTTAGATTATACTATTGCATCACATGTTTACATCGAAGCGTATTATTAATGCAATTTTAACTTAATCTTTCGGGATGAAAAAATCACTGAAATAATGATGCTGAAAATGTCTTTTGAAGCAAAGAAACAACAAAAAATAATGAATTACAAACAAATCTTATTTAAGGAAAAGTTGTAAGATTTTAAAAATATATCACGTCCTTTAATTAGTTAATTACTTAATTATTTGCTATGTCATCGTAATTTGTTTAAATTTTCAAGATTTTATAAGGAGATAAGTTTAAAATAATTTTATGCGCTTTATTGAACTAATCTCTTGTTTTGTATTTTTCCAAGTAAACGCGAGACTCAAGTCATTATTCGTATTGCTGTGCAGCATTAAATCCAAACTATGTCGCGAGGTGCGCACTTCATGTATGTTAAGTTATATCACGATTATGCGTTCCCTCATTTACCTCCCGTGTTTCCTTCAAGCTGCACACGTTGTGCTGCAATAAATGTCACTTCCGTCACTACTACACTTCTGACAAGAAAGCTTAAAGCGACAGGCGGCCATAAATATAAACGAATCTTGTCCATCGCAGTATTTTCATCAATATTATCAATTGTAATAACGGATATTGTTTTGCAGAAACAAGACATATGTGACACGAAAAGTTTTCTACGTTCAAAGCTTGAACATAATTATCTAAGTCATTATAATCTCGTACTTGCAATGAATGATTTATATCTTTTAGTCAGCTTTTTCGATATTCAGTGTCTTCGAAAAAATTTGCCGGAATTTGCTTCATAGGCTGGGGATAGTAATAGAGTTATTTCAAATTTCTGTCGACCAATCTGTTAACGCAATAGGCACATGGCGCCTATTGTGCTCGCGTACGTCGAGGGACGTCGAATCACCCCTAGGCATGAAATTAAACCGTCACCTACCTACGCGTCCCGCACGATCGCGGCATTCGAGGTCTTCGGATGAAATTGTCCGTCTAATTTTATCATGGCGGGCTTTAAAATGATGGAAGGTCTCTCCGGGATAAGCTTGGGCACGTGGGGCCAAGGGGAGCCCCGAGGTTGGACTTTAATAAAGAAGCCCGACGCGGCTGGTTCGGGACGGGACTGCTGTCTGCATGATGCGCGCGTCAACCGTACGAGAAAATACTCGTAAATCCTCGAAATCCTTCCTGTAACGGCAAGATGAGTTTCGAAGACGATATTTGACTCGATAGCTTGTATCTTTTTTTCGCATGTTTACGTGGATCTTAAATTTCGATTCAGTATTGCAATTGCGAGATTAACATCAGCAATGAAAAATTTAGAAGTCGATTTACAAGAAAGAAGTTATTATATTGACTAATCTTTTCAAGAGATTATAATAATCTCTCTTTTGAAGAGATTAATAAGAGATTTTGAAGAGATTATTAAGAGATAAATTGAATAACCTTTTCAAACTATGCAAAAAAGAATCAGGTTCTTATTTATTTCATAGTATTAAATTAAAATAAAACGTTTGTTGATTATAAAGATTCTTTACTATAAGGATTATAGATGTGAGTTGTCATCTTTGAAAAGATTACTTTAAAGTCTTCATGTAGAAATTTCATATCTTTGTCTTTGCCTTTATTTTTACTCGAGAAGTAACTGTGAGACTTATCTACGATAAGCTTCCATAATAATAGACTTTTATGTAACAAGGTACTTTCTTTAAATATCAAACGCTGAACTTTAAACGTTATGCTAAACTTCGATAACGAGTGCATTTTAATGTCTGTCTTTGAAGCGCTTTCGAAGAGATAACCGTGAAGTATCGCTCCCATTTCATTCTTCGACAAGCATATTTTGTATTTTAATTCGACATTGTAGAACGCGCATCGCATTACATTGCGATCTATCGATATACGTAAATTAGAACAAGAGCATTTAGGTAATAATTTGCATTTTTTTTTAAGTCATTTTATCGGAGAAAACCGATAAAATTTCTAAATAAATTTGTAAAGCATAATAGGTATTTTATTATTATCAGAGAATAATTCGTGGAACCAATTGTCACAAAAACTATATAAACTTTATAACTTTATGTTATTTTACTAATATAAAAATCTATATATCTGTGCATATCTATTCATCAAATCGAGCAGAGATTAAATGTGATCATAACTTTTCCGTTATCGGATGATGTCTGTTGTTGAAACAAAGTTACGGTATCTTGAAGACATAGTTACGTTATCGTACGAAGGAAGTTCTGTGATCTTGCTACGTCGATTTCTGAAAATTTGCGCCTTATCAACGGGCACGCTCCCGAGTAACCCGCGGAAGCTATTTGCCAGGCACGATGGGTAATTAACGTGCGAAACGCCGATCCGCCGTGATAGCGTGCGCGGCCTTCCTCTTATGCAAGAATCCGTCGTGTACGAAAAAAAAAAAAAAAAATTATCAACCATCCACCTTTATCTGTCGGTCGTATCGCGACATGACCAACGATCTTCGTTGTTGCATAGCTAGGTAGATAAGCAGGATGGTATGCAGAGAGAACTAGAGTTGATTATCAAGATACCACGATACGCCGCGAATGTAATGTAGTTGCGTTTTCTGCAAGACGTCAAGTAGGAAAAGCCAAACGGCTTCGATTGCGAAAGTGCCATTGGCAATATCGACACGTCTTATCTAAATAGGGATAACGATTTCTTCTGTAAATTGATTATGATTTCCTAGCTTGAATAATTGAATCTTCGAATGATTATTTCTCCTTTCAACGTGTATTGTATTTCGCGTATACGAAAATATATCATTAGATATTCTCATTTGCTTCAACGACATAATTAAAAAATTATAATTTTTTTCATTTTTTGCTTGCAGAAAAAGAGAAGGAATACAAAGAAAAAAAATACACTTTAAAAAAATATACTTTTATTCCTCTTTAAACAGTTATTACATTAAACTTGTATTTTTAAATTGATATTACAAAATTTTAATGATTTAAAATATTCAAAATTATTTTTTAGAAAATTTTGTTTTTTGAGTTGTGTCATTGTTATAGCAAATGAGCGATATATTATTTCGGTATAAAAATACAATCCATACAAAAGCACGTGTATTTTTTTTATTGAATATATATCTATAACTGGAACATATAAATCTTTTTGAAATACATAACTGCCTCAAATGTGTATGCTTGAAAAGTCGGATTTGGATATTACGTAACGAAACGAGAAAAAGAGAAAGAGAGGACATTTGTAAGCATTGTCGGAAATGATTATTATCTGTGCTCGTAAGCGTAATTTCCGCTTTAACGTCACACGCGTTGCTTTTAAGGTCTAACGGTCATTATCCTAGCAATGCGGATCTTATCAAACATGCAAATCGAATCATAAACGGCTCTGCGTTGAAAGCGGAGCTCGTAGCATGATTGCGGGCATAGAATCTATATCGAGGTATCGGTTTTTTGCTTGTAATATGTGAGAGGTCATACCAAGACTTGTAACGTGTGTTTTGCCGATCGTTTTTCTAAATCGTTCTAATATACTTAAGTCGATGAAAAAATAAATAAAAAAATTATTCGTTACATAAGGATTAATTTTAACAAATCAACTTCGCATAGATATAAATAAATATTTTAAAGAAAATCGTGATATGCGCATAAGAAGTGATGTGATTTTTTTAATGGACTATGTGTCTAACTGTAAAACCGGTCGTTTTTCTAAATCGTTCTAATATACTGTAGTCGATGAAAAAATAAATAAAAAAATTATTCGTTAGCGTTACATAAGGATTAATTTTAACAAATCAACTCCGCATAGATATAAATAAATATTTTAAAGAAAATCGTGATATGCGCATAAGAAGTGATGTGATTTTTTTAATGGACTATGTGTCTAACTGTAATAAACACTATGGCATTGATAATATTAATAAGAATCAATATTACATTAATAAGAATATTATTTTGTAATTCAGAATTACATCTTAATTCTTATCGAGATAGAAAGAGTAGTTGCTTAATAGTGAAAGGTGTTAAAAAAACATCATAAAGGGTAATCGCATATCGTGAAACGTTGATACGTGACGAATAAAAACATAAATTGTGGCTGTGAATGAAGATAAAGTACGTTTCGTTGTTATGACTATAATTTGCCAGTATTCCAATTGTAACGGTAAAGCCACGATTTTAAGCTGCAGTTGATTGCACGCTACGATCGTGCAATCCGCGATCGACGGGGCACGCGAGGTGTGTATTTTATAATTTTCGTTTCGTCAGGGAAAAGAGCAAGCAGAAGATACGAATGGCGCTAATAAAGCAGTTGGATAATCCGCGAGCGGTCCGGTGTTTCGACGAAATGGCCCCATGGGTGATAGCGCCCCATGACTACGGCGTGATTAAAACTAGCGTTGAATTGACGGTGCCGAAGCCATGGGGGGCTGATTGTCAGAGGGCGAGAAGAGAAAGTCGCCCTTACCCCGTGCCTAGGCTAATTTACCGAGATGTCGTCATGCCATCGAATCTTCATTGCGGCACTTTCACTTCCGTTTTATTAAGTGTGTTTTAAAAAATTTAACGAATCTCTATTTGCCGAAAATTTAATCGTTATCGTCTGTATGTACATAGAAATTGGAAAAATAACACGTGACAGATATAAGTATTATATTTTTTAAATCATCCCAATTTTTGTCTCAAAAAACATCTTATAAACATTTTTGCCTTCATGATTTTTATCTTTATAAATTTGACGTTTATATTGATGTTTATAAAAAAGATTTCTAATATTTTACTTTGTGTTTAGTGATATGTTTTAATATTTAATAAATAGTGGACTTTTACAGTCAATGTATTCGTTTTTTTTTTTAAAGAATTCTGCCAAGCGATAAAATTGTATGGTAAAACGTATGACACATATTTTTCTGACGATGGTATGCCAAGGTACTTTGACAATGTTGACATCGCTTTATCGCAGATCACGATAAAGATTAAAGATTAAAGATAACAATATGGTGAAAAAAATTTTTATTGCTAACTTGTCGAGGACGATGAGTAAGATGATTGGTTGACTTGGACAGGTACAAATCGCCGGTAAAAGGTGTTTCTTATTTTAGTATTTGTTGTCAGTTGAGCGATAACCATTTATCTAGCATATGTGACGTTCCGAAATTGACAATTTTTTACATCCTTGTCACGAACGCGAGTTTAATGCAGTGTTCATGATAGGATCCTCATAAAATTAAATGATTTGTGAATGTAAATAATCGCTAATTATGAAAATAATTTATTTTTTATTTAATTTTTATTTTCTTTATCAAAAAGAAAGTTAAGAAAAAGATTAATATTTTATAACAAAAATGAAATAAAATTATTCTATAAGTACGATATATCTAGTAATCAACTATACTAATCTTCTGATTAAAACTTTTCATACGAATGTGTGTATACAAAAAAGCTTGTAAATATATACGAAGGAGATATATAGAAAACCACGAGTTATCGCTAAAAATTATGTAGACATAAATGGAGTGCATAATCGGAACAAATGGCTGTTACATCGCAATAGAAGCTTCGCTTAAAAGGTCAATCTAAATTGAATAATATCATGACGCATAAAAATGCGACAAAAAAATGCGGTATAAGAAGTAATTTTTCATTCAATTATGAGCACCGCTATGTCGTCGTACTTAAGCAGCCCTAACGATTCGCGAAACAATCGCAACTCACGTTATCAAGAAACATTTTCCTCTTTCCTTTTTTTTTCCTTTTTGTCGACACGTAAATCCAAGGCGAGCACACGACCGACACACACACGTTACGACATATTTTTTTATCGGGGCACGCACAGCGGCTGTTATCGTGAGTATTGCCTACTCAGCCGCGACCTATATGCATTCACAATTTTTCCCTCTTGCGATTGGGCACGGCAGGGGTTGGCTGGAAAAATCCAGGTGCGTGGTGTGATTGGACGATACGCACTGGAAACGAGCGCGTACGGTTACACGCAGTGCGAACGACATTTGTCGCAACATTCCCTGCGGGGCAAATTTTATTCCGCGCACGACGTGGCCCGTTTTATCGCGGATATTACTTTCCCCGCATATTTTTCGTTATAAGCGTTAATTGCACGCAGCGCGCCAGAGGCCTGTCGGAGGATTTACGACAATCCTCGGTATCGCGAAACGCACGGCTACCGCCTTTCCTTTCATCTAAACAAGTGCGTACATATTCTGTCTTCAGACGTTTCCGGTCTGGAAAATTATGCCACGCGATAGCAGGCGAAGGAAATCTGCACCGATGTTTTCGCAGTCCCGTTTCTTCTATGACTATTTTCGTGTTTACGATTATATGCCCTTTCTAAATTTGAATTTGTAAGTCACCTGAATTTTTCAAAGTAGCCACCGAAATATAATACGGCAATTGAAGACACCGAGAAAAACCTGCGAAATAATTATTGCAACCGACATACAAATAATTTATTTTATGCTCATATGAGACTAAAGATTGAAATTGAGATTGAATTTGATTAATTAAAGCAAAGTTATTAATTATATTGATCTTTTTCTTGATTAGTCAATTTAAATTTTAATCTCAATCTCTGATACGGACTTTGTGACATTTAAAGATTTATTACATAATACTTTATCGCTATATTTTCTATCCCTGATTTAGGGAACTCTTCTCAGTTTTAGGGAGTTCTCAGTTTTTGAAATATAATACTACGAAGAATGTGTAACGCAATGCATGTATGACACGTGTCACAATTCAGCTCAGATTCTAAGCATCTGCAGTTCGCTTATAGCGCGTTCTCTTCCCACGTAGATTTCTCCCGCGTTCTCTTCAAACCGCCATCGCGTGGGTGGCAATGACACGTAATAATAACGCCCGGTAATGCATCGCGTGCGACAGCGAGCGAATCGCAGGGAATCGGGCGGCGTGCTGGCGGCGGTGACGGCGGGCCCCCTCACGCCTCGTGCACGGCCCCCGATCTCCTTGACAAGCGGGTGTTTAATTGGCGTTGAAACCAACGGTGTGACGGGAACACACCGTGTGTGCCAGTGGCGTCGCCCGAATGCCCGAATGCTTGAATCCCGCCGCGGCTATACGCAGGCGGATCCGCCATCGCTGGTGCGTTACCACGGCGAAACCCGGTAATTACTCGCGGCACGCAACTTTGTACACACGTATGCATGGTGTGCATGATGTCGTGTGGGTGTGCGACCTATGTGCGCACCACGTTATAGTGCACGAATGCTCTATCGTCAACTCCTCCCCGACGACCCCGCGTCGTCATTATTGTTGTTGTTGTTGTTGCTCGCGGTGGCGGTACGTATATTCGCGGCTATTTCCGCTCGGGCTTGTTCAGGCTAGCTACTTTCTCAACATTAGATAGATAGGTGTCACAGCGGTATGTGGGGCTCGCACCGGATACGCATCGCCACGCCGATTTGTGCCAATTGGTTCCGGAGCGGTTGAAGGATTTGAAGAGCCGCAAGAAGATCACATCGATCGCGATTGTTAATTTTCTTTCACACACGATTATAATCTTCTTAAACGCATGAGGATCATTTTTCAAAAAAAGAGATAATAGTATATATAAATAAAAAAGAATATATAAATAATTGGAATTATCTTTAAAACACTCGTTGAAGTTGGCTGAAGTTTAAGATAAGAAGCCTAATTAACTTTATTCATTTAATAATGAAAACAGTTTTTAACTGAGTAATGGGATATATCTATAAAACGGTTACTTTAAGTATTTATGAAGTGTTTTGTTAAAGACTGTTTATCAATATTAATCATTTTACGTTAGTTTTAAAGTTCCGTTTTCGAAAAATAGGAACACACGACCGAATGCACACGTAGTCCGCAATTGCGGTGTTTCTA
>Ga0157363_1006565_pt1 | contig 10956 bp, 2 predicted proteins | sample AttsexASBM1_FD_111477 | JGI IMG/M metagenome (GOLD analysis project Ga0157363, IMG submission 111477) | Fungus gardens microbial communities from leaf cutter ant in Ribeirão Preto, State of São Paulo, Brazil - Atta sexdens ASBM1 | ecosystem: Host-associated > Fungi > Mycelium > Unclassified ...
ACATATATATATATATTATATATATATATATATATATATATATATACATATTTGTAATATTATTTTTAATTATTACATCACAATTTACAAGCACATATAAGATATATATAGGATTCATAAACGCGTTTGTTCTTGCAGCATCCTCTCTATACGTTTTGATTTATCCGAGTGACAGCTTTTCGATCGCGATGATGGAAGCAACATGATGACGCATTCCCGACTTAAAGGCTGGAATTTCTGAAAAATAAAAACGAAGTTTTTATCTTATGAAATATAAAATTGATAGAAGATTACTAGAGAAATGACAAACATATTTTATTGTCTCGATAACAGACATTTTATGCATATTATCCATATCTCTAGTATAATATTATTTTAATATTGTTAATCTAGTTGTAATATTGTTTTTAGAAAGATTTAATGTTGTTAAGAAAAATATAGATTTGCCTAAAAAAAAGAAATATTTTTAATTTAAAAACGATTAAATGAACAACATTTGTAAATTAAAAAAACACATTAAATTTTGCAGGGAATATTTTATTATATTTTACTATATGATTTTCTATAATTTAGTATAGAAAATTTTAAATACTTTTATTTTTTTGAAGCATTTTTATTTCATGTATAATAATATATTAAATTAAAAATGTTTTATACTTTTTGAGATTATAAACATAACATTTCTTATAAATATTAAAATTTTTTTAAAAAAAGTATCCTCTAGAAAAACGTAATAGTAATAACCGATTTATTAATGAAGAACCGAATCGATTATCATTTTTTTCTTTTTCTCTCCACGATAATCTTTAGAAGATTATTATATAGAGAATTTAAATTAAAAACTCAGTAACCGTTAAATAAATTTTCTTTCGGTTCCGTGGAAAGTATGCTTATCCACATTCAGTATATAAAATGAAGTATATTTCTATATTGAAATAAAAATATGACATTGATTAATCAGTAAAAATGACACAAATGCATTTTAATTTTTTCGTTTACGAGAAATTTGATCGAACCGAATTGACGATGTGCTGAATATTAATAGGCAACGATTTTGCTCTCTTATATTATATTATATAGAAGAAAAAGAGAAAGAAAAAGTGCGCGGCTTGCAATCTATGTTACTAATACATTTACGTACAAAATAACGAAAATTTCGAACATGGATAAAACTTAGTTGAATTAAATATAGGTGTTTAGACCACCGTTCGGTGCTTTTAGGATAATTCTGTTTCATTCCTGTTATTATCATCAAGGGATGATCCATTATCTTTAAATGGTTATTTCTAATAATTTCATAAGTACATGCATAATACCAAAACGTAATTGACTATGCGCTCATGTTAAACGTGACAATGCATTATTATTCGCATGTGGCTATCGTAATTAAATTTAATTTATAATGATAACACAATTTATGACAACGCATAAATTCAAAGAGGATTTTAATGTAGATTATAATAACTTTATGATTTATAAATTTTATCTTAAATACGATAAAGATTTTGGTATAAATGCTATAAGAAGCTCTATTTTTATTCTGAACTTTTCAAAATTATTCTTGAAAGGAGAATATAATATTAATGATAATAAAAAATTTAAAGGACACTCAATGAATAAGTCAAACTGGTACAATCCGACACGACCAGTTTCGTCCTTTGACAGAGTAGAGAAAGCAGAGAACCCATGCATTGGTTACGACACATTGAATTCAGTAATTCCTTTGACTTTGTGCAAAGCATTCTGCCTTTCTCATTCAAGGTGAACATCAAGTCAAACTTCTGATTGCAATGATCGACGATCCGAGGGCATTTTCTCAAATATTAACGTTTCAGTACGGAACGATGTTAGTCAATCTGTCATCGATTCAGACGATTCAGACGATTCCATCATTTCATATTCTATTTCTACAGCGTGATTAAATATACGAGACTGCTGTCTACGTCTTTCACAGTTTATTAAACATTTTTTCCAATTTTTTTATGTTTTCAACTTTTTAAATCTTGATTTTATGAATAGGAATCTCTTATTATTCTGAGTCTAGACTAAAAAAAAGAATAGAACTAGAAATTAGTATACTTTATTTTTTTTAGTTTTTTAACAATTTAATAAATCAAGAAATACGTAAATTAATAATAACAAAATGTAATCTTAAAGCTAATTAACATGAAGTTAAGACAAAGTTAATATTCTGAGAAAGTTTATTCTAACAAAAAAGTACTACACTGAGAGAAAAATGTACTAAAGTTTAATAAATATTTGTGTAAATTGTGCCAATTGAATATTTCTTAAATGTTAACATGTATTTATTTGATACAATAATTATTAATTTGATTTAACTAATATATTTTTTTATTTAACAAATATTCATTTTCATTAAACAAATGTTATATTAATATAATCAAATAATTATTTATTAAAATTTAGTACATTTTCTTAGTGTAGAAATACAAGTTAATGAAACATCTTTCTCTTATTTTTTTTAAGAAGGGAATTATTTCACACACACATGCAAATATTCAATTTTTCACTTCTAAAAATTGTATAATAGTATGAAAGCATATCTTTTGTATATTCGACGAATAGCTGTGTCAAAATTCAGACACGTTAACATCAAACGGCAAATGCAATATGTAAAATTTGTTGAACGTGTTTGATTATCATATCGAATTTATAAAGATGAGTAAATGTCTAGTATCTATACTATCAATCGCAGATTATTGATCTTGAGGCCAAGTAATTCAAAGAAACCATCTCGTAATTATATTATATCGTTTATCTAGGAATTCGCGATAGTCCAAACATTTGTCAATTAATTGGATTGATGTTTGATATTTGTAGACGAAAAAAAGATTATAATACTTCAAATTTTTATAATTAGCGTCTTTTGCATTTACTCTGTTTTACGATTTTTTTTCCATTTTACACTTCAAAATAATATTATTCGACAACTATTGATATTTCCAGTATTCAAGATAGATGCGAATCTATTTTCCGTATTGCAGAATAGCATAATATAATATTAGAAGTAACAACATGTAATATTAATTTTAGTTTGAAAGTAAAGTTTGAAACTTGGTTAGATATTGAACTTTATTCGGTATTTTTAGAGAGATGCTTGTGGTAAAATTACTCTTCACGAATCAATCTTCTCGGTAGCCCACGTTTCTCTTTCCTATCTTGAAAATCCTGGAATCAGTATAGCTGATATATCACTTACGCTCGTGTTTTAATTTAGTTTGAAATACCCTTATATCGTTGATTAACTTATTACAACAATTATTATCAACAATATTTTTTATTCAAATATCTGATTTCTAACTTTTTATGACTTATTTGTGCTAATTATAGAAATAATTATAGAAATTCCTGTTTAGATGTTGCATAAATTCTATGCTTATTCATCGCATTGTTATGATAATTTATTATTATATTTAGAAGACTGGATTTGAGTTTAATAAAATAGTAAATAATTTATCACAAATAACTTATAAAGAAAAAATAATTTATTATTAACGTATTTATATTGCAATATATGCAATATAAAGCTGAAGATATACTGTACGAATTTAGATTCTTAAAACTCAGTTCCGATTCGCAAACGTGGAAAGCATTTACAGAATACGTAGAAGTTTGTTTGTGTACCTTCAACAGATTGGTTAAATTTCCGTCAAAATACGCCAACCGTAGGGAGTTCATAGGACGTGCATGGAAAAATTTGATTGCCACGGAACTGCATTGGGTACTGAAATATGACTTCCTGGTGCGGTTGTCCGTGGTTAATTCTGTACCACTATTTCGAGAGAAGTACGTGAGCACGATTCCAGAGTAAAGCGGTAAAATACCGATTCCGTTAATGCTCCGTTTTTCACATCGAGCAATGTCATCGATAAATTAAAAAAACACTTTTAATACAAGAACATGATCGCACGCAATGTCGCGTTCAACTTGATTGCAATCTGCAATTAAACACTTTCCGCGAAATATAAGATAAAATACAAAAACGGTGATAGACAAATTTTATTAAACGTTGTATGTATCATTCCTATTTTTATTTAAATAATCAATGCTTATCGGAATTAAATAGGTCATTGCTTCGATGTGTCTTTTTCCAATTATTTTTTTGTCATTTTACATGTATGGTGCATCGTGATTTTTTCATGATTTCTCCGTGTTCAAAGTAAATCACAAAGCTTTGCGACATAGTCTAAGTATGTAATATTGCATCTGGAATCCCTGCTCGTAATACACACTTTATTAAACTTGCAAAGTGAATTGCATTTATCGTACAGTGTGAATCAGAAAAATTTTGCGCCGCGAAAGACGAGAGTTTCTGTATGTCTCCTGTGTGTCATAAATATTTATGAATTTTTTAGTTTCATGCTTTTATGTGTAAGATTGCTGCAGCATATTAATTAGGTAGATACGTTAGGGTAACTCCGGTATATACGCCGCACCTCAACTTTATTATTTAAACTTTATTATTAAGTATTATTTACTACATTTAAAGTAAACGAACTATATCAGTATAAAAACTTTGTACTGTTTACTATTGAAAAAAATATTAGAAATCCGAAATATTTATATTTCATATTAAAAAATGAATTTTTTTAAATGAAATGCTTGCATTTTTGTCGTATATTCTATAGATAATATATGGATATATATGGATATGGTTACTTATAGAGAGAGGGGGGGATATGTATAAAAAATTTACAAATAATGCATATAAATAAGACGTAAAATGATACAATAATTTACAAAATATTAAAGAATAAGAATGATAAATATGTATATGAAGTAATAACTACAATCTTTCCAGATGTATTACAAGTGTTATGACATGAGGTACATATTTCATGTAATGCTTATTGTATTTAGTGATTCTAATATTCACTAAATTCAATCTGCGCACTTTGTATGCTTTGGGCATAAATCTTGTCTGTTAAAAATGCCATATATTAAGTATAGTAAAAAGAAATCCATTATTTTTCCATTCAATTTCATGCAAAAATAATGGATTTCTTTTTACTACACCTAATATATCCCAAACAGATGAGATATACAAGACAACAAATTAAATAAAAAATATAAGAGCAAAGTACTTGTATTTTGTTATATAACATACTTTACTATTCCTCTACATTCATATCATGAAATAACCACTAACAATAAGTCTTTTGCACGTCCTAATAATCATTTATGTAGATTATAATTTATGATAATGCTACTTAATACAGTGACCAATAGATTCACCTCACAATAATTTCATTAATATTAACAGTAAGAAACTGAAATCATAACACAATATTAATATAACATAAAGGCATGTAACAGAGTAGTTGCGGGAAAATTATCCCCATTCTTATTTCTTCTGATTTCTGCGGCGTAAATCCCAGCACGGTACATTTGCCGGAGTTACCCTATATGAAAATATAATTTAGTGGATGAAGCATTAAAGCAAAGATGCAACAATTTAAATAATAAGCATAATTAAAATCAGAAAAGAATAAATTAGAAGACAATTGATTAGTATTGAGAGGTTCTATACAATTTTAATTACATGCGTCCATAATAATATGTAATCAATATTTTGAATTTAATTTAACATTTTTCAGCTAATTTAGAGTAATATTAACTGGATTAAGCAAACGTAATTAAACGTAAATTAATTAAAAAGTATTCCGATTAATTCATTAAACTGTCGCATATTCTCTTTTTTCTCTATTTGATCGTTGATAAATTTTTAAAATAAAATTTTCTGCAAATATTTATATTTATTGCCGACATATATTTTCTCGTAAATATTTTATTTATAATATTTATTGGGATGTAGTTTATAATCACTTTTGTCTATCCGTTGTAACAAATATTGATTTTTCATATGGTAATATAAATTAAATACAAATCAAATTAAATACAAATCAAATTAATAATACCAAACGACATAAATTGTAAAATATTTGTTAATTTCTTATACGTTTCAATAATACTTATCTTCTATGTGTCTTTTTGTGTCATAAATTATTTTTTAGTATATTTTGGAATATCGATCGACATTATTACTTCCAATGATTTATTTATAATTATATGTTTAATTAAGCAAAACTTTATTTAAAATTGTTTTTTATTAGCTACAATGTATCGCGTTTTTATCAGCAAAGTAAAAAAAAATAAATATATATTATAAGTAGGAAATGATAAAACGCAAACAATAGCAGGATGACGGCCAATCGGTTGAAAAGATAAGATAGTGTCTAAAGAAACACCTTTTGTGACTCTCACGAAAACGGATGTCGTACTTTCACAGGTACTTTTTATGTGTTCATAGGTACTTCTTATTCTTAGAATGCCAATATTTCATGAAACTGTAAGAATGGATTTGGACACGGAGATAATCCGCGAAATGCATAGTTTCTTGATATTTTATCATTTATCATTGATATCGAAATATAAAAATTAAATAGTGAAAAAAAATCATTGAATATATATCGCGGTTATTTTTAAAGATCAACAAATTTCACAAATTCATCTCGCTGAACTTTTTTTACGCCTTTTATTAATCCATATGAAAGACAAATTTGAACATACTTATATATACTTGAAAAAAATATTTCTTTTTTAAATTAAAATATAGATTTAAGAAATTTTCCCTAAAAAATAGATATATTTTTAGAAAGAGATGCTATGTCTAATTATCAAACTTTCATTTGAAATAATTTTAATTATAGATAATAAAATATATGTGAGATCTTGATTTTTTTTAAAAAATTCATAAATATTCTTACTATCATGCAAGTCGTACTAGAAAAAAAAAAAATGATTGACTTGAGTCAAATGTTATTCGAAAACCACAACTTTTATGGATCGTAAAAATGATCCGAAGATTCAATAAAGAAGAGACCTTGATATTTTAACGGCACGATGCGGTCGCGAGACTTCTATGAATAGCGTGAATACCGACGTTAATATGGCTGGCAATGAAGCAAGAACTATATATTCTCGACACATTTTATTAATATACCTAAAGGAATAATCATGTCAAGCACTGTTGAATCACTATACTACGAGTATCTTCGAGAATCATGCAAATAGCAACATCTTAAAAGTCCTAAGAGGTAATTACGTCACGCGATTTAAGTTACTATTTTGATTTGTACGTGAAATGTGTCATTAAATGCATCATTTATCTCAAATGCAGAGGTACTAAAGAGTTTGCGGGTTATCACCATATGATCCATTGCTAATGCGCCAACGTTTCGTGAAACCCGCAAACCTTTTAGCATTTCTGAAGAAAATATCCATAAAAGTCTCAAGTGTCCTCAAAAGTGTTATTCCAAATGCACTGATATAATTGTGTGTTATCTTGCTCCAATTTTTTACATTCGTGCAAAGCAAACTCATCTTGGAAAAGTTCCATTTCTGATTATATGTTCTTAGATTGCTCGTTTAAACTCCGATGCGTTTTTATTAAAGAATCGCAAGCAACATAGTAAATTCGATGATATAACTTACAAACAAAAATTTAATCTTAATGTATTGGGTTGTCCGGAAAGTTCGTGCCGATTTTGAAAGAAAATTGAAACGCAGAAGATTTAAATTTTTAATTTCATTTATTAAATTTAAATCTTTTGCGGTACGAACTTTCCGAACAACTCAATATAAAAATTAATATCATTTTATGAAAATAAAAAAATTTTAATTTATATTACGTTTATTTAGTATCATTTTTTAAATTAAATCTTAATTGCTGTAATTAAATGTGAATATAGTTACTATAGCGATATCACAAATGAACGGTGTAATTGTCTGCATTAATAGATTAATAAGTAATATAAATTCTATTCTATTATTAATAAAAAGTTTTTTTTTTTTAATAATGATATCTCACGCAGATTGTCTCGATAATATTAACTTGATTATTTTAGAAAACATTCTAATAACACGTGCGCATACGAACTCCCAGAGAAATATTTCATTAATTCTGGAATGCCATTAATGTGAATATAAATTTTAAAGTTGTGTACTTTTCAAATTTAGTATAATTTTTATAATTAAAATTTTGATAGCTTAAAATAACATTTAAGATTATTTAACAAAGTACATTTTCATTAACTTTTACTGCAACTATCTTTTTTCTACTCTTTTCTACTCTTTTCATCTGCAATCTAGTTGTTTCTTATTCAGATCAATTTCTTTTTTACTATTTTAAATTTTACTATTTTACTATTTTACCTTTTTTACTATTTTAAGCGAAAAAAAAATCAGTGTTACTTTTCAATATCTCTATTACATTACCAAATAATTTTAACTGAAATGTTAAAAAACTATTTATCTATTACAAATTGAAATTTAAGTAAAAACGAGAATGAAATTTAAGAATAAAATTCTGCTTGGGCTAAAGAAAAGACTTAAATTGCAGACAGGTTAAATAAAATAGTGTTAAACCGTGATCAAACTGGAGACTGAAAATTGGAATTTAACCTCAAGTTTAAATAACTTTGTTGTGATTGGTTAAATTCTAATCCAATCTCAATTTCAATTTCTAGTCTGGTCACGGTTTGATCTATTCTAACTCTTTATTTTGTGACTTAAGTAGACATAAAAAGTGTGTAAAAAGAATTTTTAATTATGTCAATAAATTTTCATCCAGAGTAATGTAAAAAAATATGAATATTCTAAGGTTAAGAAGTAATGCGTCATATTATTTATTCCGATGATAAAATAGAATGTGGGAAACAAAGTTTCCTACTCTTGTGAAATGCTATCGAAGGCTTTCGCTATGCAAGCGTTTCTCTGTGCTTTTTCGACGTGGTGAACTTAATGTCGATTGCAGTATGGCACAAGAAATATCTAACTAGAAATCCTTTTTATCGCGATTTTTTTTCTACTGTGTCCAAAGAACTCGTAAATGGCGGAGATGATAAAACAAGATGAATAATCCCGCATCTCATCAGTGCGAGTAGCATTTGAGAATCCGTCGTCGCCAGAGGTTTGAGTGCTCGAAAAAATAGAAACTTCTTGGTTCTCGAAATACAGAATGGTGTGCCATTTGTCACTAATAGAGCAGCACGTTGGAAAGAAAAAAAGCTCCGGTTTTATTACATAACGAAAAGATTTCGTGAGAAAATTTGAGTGAAAAGCCACGGTGACTGTAAACACATGCTCTTTACTAACTCCTTTAAAATTATGTTATCCTCGAGAACTTTTATTTCGAGGGTTGTTGTCATGTGCCGAGTATTGAGCGAACCTTTTACTAAGGATACACGTTTATTTCGGTTTTTGCCGCTCGCGCCTTATCCTTTTCGATGGACATATTGCGCGAATTGTCACATATGCGCGCTTCTCATACTTTGCCATTCGTCGAATAGAATCTCGAGCTTGTACATCTTATATTGCGGAAAAGGGCGGTGGGCGGAAAGTTAGCGTTCGGAGTGAGCAAACTCTATAATACTGTTTTACAAATAATATCGCACCATGACTATTGTAAGAGAACATAATGCTTGATAACACAATGAGAAACACAAAATGATATTTTAGGAGGGGAAACCGGACTCTGCCCTTCAACAAACCCCTTCTTTATTTCGGAGAAATTGAAGAGTAAAATTTCGCTTGTGCTAAAAAAATTCAGATTGTAGACGGAGGATTAAATTTATTCTATTATTATTTTAATAAAATAAAACTTAAAAAAATCTAACTTAAAAATATATAATAATTATCTCCAGAATAAAATATTAATTTGAAAGCTGTTTTAGATGATTTACGCGTAATAATTTACGGCAAAGAATTCAGAAGTAGGACAGAATCTAATTTATATTTCACAATTTTATGCATATTAAAAAATGCGATATTTTCAATGCATTCAATATTCTGTATATGCATATATTTTTAGTTATTTATTAATTTTTTTAATGTGATGCACAATGTTAATATGAAATTATAAAATTTATGTGTATTAATGTGTATTAATGTAAATTAATAAAATTTTATATGATATCGAACGCATCGTTTTATCTATACTTATATGCCATATTAAAATCACATCTGAAACTACGTTCACGTGTGCTTTATCTAAACATTGCGATATACATATACACTCTACTCGTATTCACTGTCGCAGTTTCTCGAGATAACGACATTGCAGCACAAATCGCATTTTCATAATAATAATATCCATATTGTATCTGTGTTACGTGCTGTAAATTCGATTTACTTTCCGGAACGACCGAGCGGGAGATAGGAACGATAGTAATAACGTGTAAACTCTTATAGAAAATGAACAACTTCCGTTTACATTTTGCAGTACGATGCAGGAATCGATCAAAATTGAATTGTTTCTTTATTGTTTGATTAAAGTTATACAGAATTAAAAATGATTGATACAGAAAGTTAAAGCAAATATATCAGAGGCAATTATATTTTATGAGAAATATGAGAGAGAAAATTAAGTTAGATTTATATTTTCTTTACTAAAAGAATAAACTAAATTTAACCTTCCGTCTGCAATCTGGATCTTTTTTTTAGCACAAACGAAATTTCAATCTCAAATTTCTCTGAAATAAAAAAGAATCCAATTCCTTGTCCTAAAATATCTTGAAATTGGTAATAGAAAAAAGTAATCCTGAATTTTTCTATTTTTTTTTGTTCTAAAGCCTAGAACAGTAGAAAAAACTACAGATGAGAAAGTAAAAATATAATTGCAGGTAGAGGATTAATATTGAAATTTAAATCAAGTTAAAGATTATCAATTTCTCAAAGAGGTAATAAAAATTCAAAATTAAGGAAATTTTGGAAAATATTTAAAAAAGATATTTTCAATATTTTTAATATTTATAATCTCTCTAAATATATCTTTTTGTAAGAATGTTTCTAAAAAGCCAAGTTTGAATTTATAATGCGATCTATTAGTATAAATTTCTCTATACAAATTCCGTTATGTAAATTCGAATAAATTTA
>Ga0157363_1006567_pt1 | contig 10953 bp, 4 predicted proteins | sample AttsexASBM1_FD_111477 | JGI IMG/M metagenome (GOLD analysis project Ga0157363, IMG submission 111477) | Fungus gardens microbial communities from leaf cutter ant in Ribeirão Preto, State of São Paulo, Brazil - Atta sexdens ASBM1 | ecosystem: Host-associated > Fungi > Mycelium > Unclassified ...
ACATTAGAGTTTCTCAAATTCTAATAAAAACTTCTAAGCCTAAGAAGCACAATGATCAAGCAGTTAATGCTCTATTACGCAAGAGACAAGAGGTGGTTCGATACTACATATCGTTACAAGAGATAGCATGAGTCGGACCTTGGCGGGAGAACGATGAGGGTGGCAAGAAGGGAATTCCTTCCTTCGTGGCTCCGCGTCCTTCTTAAAGGATAACGACGGAAAACGCTGGGCGGAACAAAGTAGTTGGCGCCGATTAAACAAATCGCATTATAAGTTAGCCTCTGCTGGCTGGTAGTACCAAACTTACCAACTCGCTTTATATTAAGACGAACCGCCCTCCAGGACATCCCCCGGGCCGCGCGCCACGCTTGATCTGAGACCGGCTATAAACTTCAGAAATGGCTCTCCCCCTTCTTACTTCGACCTCGCCCTCCTCGCTTGAACACAGACGGGGGAGAGGATATAATTGTTTAATTGAATTTATTAGGACGTCGCTCGTAGATTTGTCAAGGCTGACAGTTTTAGTCCTCGCGCCGTCGACGCGCCGCGCCGCCGTCACCGACCCTCTCCTAACAGTTTTAGTCCTCACCCCAATCGCGAGCCTATACGTGTTACGGGACGATGTGTCAGGATCCTTTATTTCTCCCGAACTCGATCCAATCTCCGGTTCAACCCTCTGATCCTGACTAGCGCTCTATTACTCATAATTAATTCGTCCCAACGTGGGCTAGTTTGCGTGAGCGTCTGCGCTTTTCCGCGATTTCTCTGAACTTTAACCTCATGACCCGTCGAGAGCGAGCATCTCGAGGAGGAGTGGCCGCATTTCTTTATCTCATCAGATGAATGTTTCATACCGTGGCATGACGTTCGTAGGATCAACTGGAATTTTAATGTCACGCGAGAGATAACGACTAGACGATTAATAGTTTCTAGCTAGATTTGGCATGCAAAAAATATCGTAAGCCATTGCCCGATGTCATCGGTGGATAATCAGGCGACTGATTAAATTTTCATATATGCCGGTCGCCTCGCCGAAACGAAAAAGCGTAAGATATATATTTTTAGTGAGTAGTTATCATTCCATACTTTAACAATACGGCAAACAATTATTTCTCTAAAGAATATTTTCACTATGAAATAAAATTTTATTAAGAGGAATTACAAAATTTAATTCTGATTCGCTTCTCACACAGAGATCCATATTTCTATAGCATGAAATAAAAATGTGTTTTCCTCGATTTTTTCTCCTCGAGTTCTGAAAATGTTAATGACTTTATCTTTCTATTATGATAAAAAACAATTTTCACATGCTTAATAATAATCAATTTCGCATAGTTTAAATACGTTATGAGAATTACTGATTGATTTTAGATAAGAATAATGAATATAAAAAGAGGAATAGTTGTAGAGAAAAAGTTGTAAGAGATTAAAATTCTCTCTAAAATTTAAACACGTCTGCAGTATTAGACTGCCGTAAAAGTTGCTTTACGGTGAAACCATCAAAACTATCGAGCGGCCTGATTGCATTTTCGTTCCGTTTTACAATCCTCATGAACGACGCCAGCGAAGTGCACGAGCATTATCGTTTTCAACTCGATTATCGTGATTCCGCGATGATCGACTGCAGAGCTGAACGCATACTGCACAACGACATTTATCTAGAAACTTTTTCCCCCAAACACGACGTATCCTATCTGCTCGACATAAATCCAGCAAAAAAACGAATGAATCGATAGATCTAGTGTACTTCGATTTAATAACTCCTTGAAAAAAACTTAAGTGTTATAAAACTATTATAAGTGAAATTAATAATAAATAAATCGCTGAGAATTTTATTGAACATACACGAAGTCGATATTAATTACAATTAGGGAAGATTACTTAATTAACATATTAAATTTCAATCAGCGTTCTTAATTTCTCTAAATTTCTTTAAATCGTCTGAGGTAAAAAAGAAAAGGATTTTCTACGTACATATTAATACGCGCGAATGTAATATAAAAATTTCGCGTATGATTGTATAAAAATAATTGGAAATAACGTGCTTCTAATACACTGGACAAATTTTATTAAAATAACATTATATATGCATGACCGCAGAATACATGCAGCGTGCATGGCAAGGTCATGTGATTAATTTCAAAGCGGGCCCTTATAAATCGAACGAATCAGTCGCTTATTCATCCGTCTTAGACGGATTCATCGGCCGTGTCATCCTTAGTCACTCTTGTGCCATCGCTCATATTCGAGCGAAGAAACGTGAGTTTTACGAATAAAAAGGAATTTCAGTCGAGGCGAAGGGTGCATCGTCCGCGAATTCTTTTGTAAGAATGTTCCATCAGCGATGTTAGTGTAACGTACGTGATTTCTCGCAATCGCGGTAACTCGATATCGGACTCATAAATTTACATTACGTTGGTAGAGATACGATTGTACCCTCGGAACGCATTTCAGCGATGTTAAGAATGATAGTACAACTGAAATCGTATCCCGCTAATGGATGTGGAAAATTACGCAATTGAGAGATCTTTTTGCGAAAATTACCGTCGCTCGAAAAGAAATAACTGGACGTTTCACCGATTATATATTTAATTCAATCAAGAGCACTATATCCCGCTGTGCTGAACTTTCAAATATCAGGTCATCCGATAAGTTTATGCGTATTTGTTACGGAGAGTACATTTGTCACATTGAATTTTTGAAACAGATGAAATAATATCATTCAATTTTATTAGAAAAATAAGCTTTTTTTATTTACTTTACAAAATTTGTTAAAAATACGTATAAATTATTGTAGTTTAATCTTATATATATATATATATATATATATATATATATATATACAAAAATTTTGATTAGTTCAAACATTTTATTTATATAATATAAAAAAATAAAATTAAGGCAAGAGTAAGATTTAATTAATTTTACAGCCATTTGATATAAAATATCCTGCAATACTCTCGCAACGTACATACTTGTATTATTTCTGAAATACGCACTTTCACCCGACGAACGATACTAATCTCTCAGAAATCGGACGAAGCACTTTAATTTTCTGACAGGTGGGTGAGTGAATGGACGTTGGAAAGGAGAAACTAGGGAGAAACGAATGGAAACGAGACAGAGTGGCCGGAAAATGCGCGAGAATCGAGATAGTGAGAAGAGACACGGATAAGCAGACGGATGGATCGTTGTTGCCATGACAGTCCTCTCTCGGACGAGGGTGAGAGGATATATCATTCCTCCCGCGGTTCTCGATTTCTAAGATTCCATGTCTCACTTCACTTAGCAAAAATTATATCCAGTTCCATGCAAACAATATGCAAACAGAATAATAAATAAAATTTAATTTTATCTCGTGTTAAGATCAAATTGATATGTCGAAAATTATTAAAATTTTATTAAATAAAATAAATATTTAAAATATCATATTTTATATAGTTATTATTTTATATAGTTGTTATTATCTCTAATATTATCTTAGATATTATCTTTTATTATTTATTAAAAAGAAATATAAATATTATATTTATACATAATCGAAAAATTATATTCATATATTATTGATGTACATAAATATAATTCGTACGTTCAGCGAAAAATTTTATAGCAATTTTTCAAAGATAAAGCTGATAATTTGGAATTCGTACTATAGTATAATTAAATTAATAATTCACTGTAGTAAAAGAAAAAAATGTAAATCAAATTGAAATACTGGGGGATCTAACGGTGTTACAAGTTTAGAAAAATTCGTTTATTACTAGCTGCTTTATCGCAATGAAAGAAATACATAATGTAAAATCAGGGAGATAAAGGCATACGCATGTTCTTGCGGTGCAATTCAGATACTTTAAGGAGCTATGAGCTTGAATATCGTTTGAAAAGCTTTAAAAGTGAGAGAGCGAGTGAATAGGTAAACAAACGCCGGGGTTGTTTACCCTTCTGAGAATGTAGACTAGAGCAGGTTGTCCCGGAAGCTGGAGGCATCCGTTGCATACTTTCCTCCACCATGACCTATTCTATTTCATTGTGTTCCTCGATATTACTCCGATCTCTCTTAATTCTCTTTCTCTAAAAATCTCTCTAAAAATAGTTCCTTTTTTTTTGGATATTAAAGTATTTGAGGCAGTGGACGTTCATTGACGATTCATTATGGCTAATTAAGTGCTTTCATATTCGATCGCGAGTGTCAATAAACGACTAATCGGGCAATAAATAAGCGTCAGTCGAGTCTATTTTTCTCTCATTTTCTTCTCCGATTATTTTGGTATATATTGTTTATTGGCATATATACGTATAAGTAAATTAAAAAATGTTTTCGAGTGAAATTGATTTAACATAGAATAGAGAGAATTATTTTAAACAAAAAAATTAAATGTAATAAAAATATTTTCCAAAGATATATCGTTAATGCAATAGTATTGTTGTTATCATACATTTATCGCATTCTTGACACATTTTATGATATTTTCAATAATTTTTCTATCGAAAACTAAGTTTTTGAAATATATTTCTCATCTTATATGAAATCTTTTGTATACAATAGAACTTAATATATTAATTCCCGACGTTCTATTCCAATTCAAAATCACAAGCGCGCATCTCCGCCTTTTCGGCGGTATCAAAAGGAAACCTCGCGTTACCTCCATCGAGAGGGCATTCCAGATGACGTCGCAAAACGCGTCATTAAGGGAACGAGAGCAAGTGTCGCTTAGGAGCGACGACGACGGGGGAACCAATGTAATTATTTCAAGGCCACTGAACGCGCGATCGAGTGAGCGCGCCTCGCATCGGATCATGCTGCTCCAGTGATCCTGAGGCGCCGCTAATCTCCGATCCTTCCCGCGAGAACATATGTCCTCGAGGTCCATCCGTCCGTCCGTCCGTCCGTCCGTTCGTCCTTCCTTCCTTCCTTCCTTCCTTCCTTCCTTCCTACATGCTGCCTCTGATAATGGCCGCAGACGTTACCCATCACTGATTTACCTAGACGAGAGAACCGCAGCACGGAAGTTCACTCGGCGCGACAGTCGGGGAGAATTAACGCCCGGGGAGATTCGTCGTCGTCGTGACTTTATCGTGCGCGATCACATAATCGATACCTGTGTCGGGTGGGCTCGCGAAAATGCAACTTGATAAGACCGTAACGTGTTATACGCTTTATCAGGATTAACGATTTCACATGTTCCTCTCTTGAAACTGACTTGAAACTCTGAAGGTGCCTAACCGATTAAATAAGATGTTATATATGATGTAGACTCGAATGGCACATTTGCAATAAAAACTGAGACTTCTTCAGAACCTCTTCAGACAATTTATCAAATATCAATATATGTATATTTAACAATTTTCAGATCTTCTTTTAAATATCCAGATTTCTGAGATTTTCAAATCTACAAATTCCTTTTTTTTTCTGTAAAGTTTCTATAATTTTGAAATTTCATACGGTTCAAATAAATACATAAAATAATCGATAGGGTATAATTATCTCTATAAGATTACATTTTTGAAATGAGTTTGTAATCTCTCGAAAAACGATCCAGATATCTCTATCCACTCTACGGTAATCTGGTTAAGGAGATTGAAAGATGAATGAATTTCTATTTATATATATATATATATATATATATATATATCCGTAAATGATACTATTGTAATCATTGACGCAAAATGCTTTTAGATACACCAGACGGTACTTATATAATCATCATAAAAAAGAATATAAATTATATAGATCAATTACACATGTGATTTCGGTGAATTTGATGTACGATTGTGCGACTATACGAATATATTGTAACCGAATATATTATTACTTGATTATGATGTCTTTATACATTGATAAAAAGTTTTCGATATTTGCGACTATAATTACATGTTATCATGATTGCCATGGTTATTACTGCTATAATGTTAGTAACAATAAATATATATGTATAGTTCTATTAACAAATGTACCTATATAACATCGAAAATGATTACAAATTATAGTTATTATTATTATAAAAATGCAATTACTATAAATTAAATTTTTATGCCAACTATATACATTTATTGATAGAACTATACATAGTTATTATTACTAACATTATAAGTAGTAATAATCATAGTAATCACCAGTACTAAAAATTTTTCTCTCAGTCTCCACAGTATATTATAATTTTCTTACTTTGTCACAACAATAATTATAAATTGTAATTGTAAAAATATATTTAAATTATTTACGCTATTACACATATATTTATGTTACATAAATGACGTGTAAAGATACAATTTTTAATTGAAAATTGGAAGAATTAAAAAATGGAAGAGGAATTTTCATATGAAAATTGAATCAGATAAGTCGATTAATTCGATATGATAAGTTCGATTTGTGCATATTCGCTACTACTTCAGGCGTACTTACGAAGGTTCGTTAAGTGAGTTGAGGTGAGATATAATAAGGCAAAGGTACGCGCTCGAAGTTTGCTATTAAGCGTACGACTACGCGCGCGAGTGCGATAAATTTCTCGAAGACATCGAGCGTACTTAAGTTATAAGTTATAAATTACAAGTCTTCACACGGTCGGTTAAGTTTCCAGGCGACCGTAATTAAAGGGTAAGATTTCTGTGAGGCTGTGTTTCGTCGCAAGAGATAATTATACGTTTGACCTACTTTTGACACTGCTTTATGTCAACATCCCCTTTCAAGATCGGGATAATTTATAAGCATATCTGCATGTGACGGCCAATTTTTAAGCGGTACTTATTATTCCATATCTCTTTAGACATTTCAAACATAACTCTATATTTTTCATCACAAAGTATATGCGAGTTATCTTTGATTTTATTGGTTTATTAATTAAATATTTTTTTAAATAATGATATAAAGGTAATGCAAAATATAATTTAAAATAGGTGTAATCGAGAAAAATATTACAAATAATTTAAAAAGGAGTGTCAACTATGATCCAAGTTAGATGTTGGAATAATAATTTTATATGTAATTTCATTTTAAATACATTTACACTGTAGATATATGACTGCACACAGAACACTTCCAAACTTGAACACTTGAAATTGAAATAATAATAATCTCACAAATTAAATTTGATCGATTTAAAGAACTTTATTGCGAAGAATATTACTTTAACTTATAGAAAAATAATTTAATCTCTTTAATTGAAAATATTATCTCATAATATATAGCCTTTAAATTATTAAATATGAAGTTTATTTTAGAAACTATTTGAAACTAATAATGAAAAAAATTAAAATGAGACAGTGAATAAATTGTGCACTAATTTTAGAAAAAAATAACCACATTCTAATTTGTAGCAATATAATAATAAAAAAAAAACTAATAATGCTTTTCTTAATTTTGAAAAAAATTAAGAAAAGATATGAATTCTCATATGTTCATTTAAATTCTAAATTCAAATATTTATTATTTCTTTTATTCCTGGATATTTAAGCAATATAAAATATTATTTAATGAAATATTATTTAATGAAATTTAATGTTAAAATAAAAATTATTTTTTGGATATTGGCTATAAGAATGATGTGTGCGAATTCCTGTTAGTTCGCATGTTTCAGCATCACTGTACCACCGATCTTCTCTTGGATGAAAGACAGAGGGATGCAGAGAAAAGAGAAGGGAGGAGCCGACCATCATTGATACCTGCCAATCACTGGGAGCAGTGCGCTCCGATTGTTCATGGTGCAATTACAAGAGTAGATGAAAAAAAGGGGATTAGAAGAGAGAGAGAGAGAGAGAGAGAGAGAAAGAGGACATAGGGAAAAAGAGCTGTCACGCATCGTGACTGCGGCGGGGTGTCAAACAAATGACTCCCCTCAATTTGGCACATTCAGCGTGTAGCTTGTTGCGTGCCCATTCATCCCGCGATACCTCATCTCGCGGCATCAGGTCGTATACTCTTTTCTCTCTTTCTCTAGCGCGTATCTTTGTATCACGCGCATGTAAAACCATCAGGGCAATAGTGATACTCCGATGAATTTTCGTGAACATTGAATATACGATTTTGTCAAAAGACTAATAGAAAGATATTACTATTTTCATGTAATATAAATTTACGTTCTTTTTCGCATCATAAATACTAGTATCAATGAAACTATCCGTTTGTAGATTCGTTCCAACGTTTAATGCTTTTATTTTACTTGTTGATATAAAAAGTATTATCTATCTATTTAATGATAAGTATGATGAAACGTGAAATTTTCAATATACACAAGAATTCCCGGAAAACACAAAGGAAATGCTATCGTATATTACAAACATAGGTAATCGGTGTCATATGCTTTAAATATAAAATGCCATCATTTAAGTTGCATAAATCAAGTTACAAATGCAAATTACATGTTAGACAATCTCATTTTGTGTTAATTTTAGAAAAGCAATATAATTCTCACGTTATTCGATAATATGATATGACAATATATAATATATAACATATATACAAATGTATATTAATTTTTCGCCTTTTCGGTATAGCATACCCAACTTTTTTCTAATGCTTTTACCATTGCTTGTAATTTTTTTATTAATAAAGATATATACATTTGCTTAATGTCGTTATTCCTTAATATCTGATGTTTCGAGTGAAAAAAAAATTGTTTACAATAATATGTACGTTCTAATGAAATTTTTAAGCAATCGAATTAAATTGGGTATGCTATACTTATATGAAAGTACGATTTTGCTGAAGTATGTAAAAATTCAGCTGAGATATACTATCTAAAATGTTGGAATATTAAAAATTCGAACATAACAATTTTAATATTCTAATAACCAGTTTGAATGTTCTGCGTAATTATTTTTTGTCAAACAAAATTTATTTTCAGATTTTTAACTTTTTTTAGCCTTTAGCTTTTTTTAGATACTTTAGCACAGTCATTCTTTCCATACAAGTGTACATTCCCGTATGGCGTTGGAAGAGTTAAATATAAAATTTATGTATAAAACAATATGTATATTATAAATTGTATTTTCTGAATTTCGCGTTGAGATAATTCGTCAGGATGTTCTCCGACCAAAAGAAAACGCGATAGTCATCACTAGAATATATCGCGTATATATACGCACAAAAGACAACACGAACACGCTGGGTATACACTAAAAGTATTGTCGAGACGGAGGAACGTGGTCGTCGTCGTAACGGTGTTGTGTACACTTATTTAGCGTGTAAACACTCACGGGGTTTGCCAGAAGAGCAACAAGTGCCCACTGATACTACTGCCGAGAGTAGCAGCTTGGCTTTACACCTCGCCTGTACATAGGGTACATACCAGGAAAGTCAGAGGTGCACCCGCACTCAAACCGAATATCTCGAGTAGTTTGTGGCGGAATAAGAAGCCGCCATAACCGGAATTCTCATTTCGGTTTAACGCCTTAGCATTCAGTATGTCTTGATTTGAGATTTATTGGTTGGAAAAAAAGATTGCATTTGACGTTAATTTAAAGTAAAGATTAAATAACCAAGTAACTTAAAATTTTTATTATATTAGTATATTGCCGATATTATTTTCTTCTCTTGGAATACTTGTTAAATCTGAATTTCTGTTATCATCTTATCGTTCCTTTATTTCAAAAGTGATACAACTCAAAAAATCAAGTTTTTTAGAAAAAGGGAAAATTATTTTTCAACTTAACAGACAAATATTGATTAATTAAATAATATTGACAAAAAATATACTTTTGGAATCATGATAATATCTTTTTTATCATTTCAAAATCCTTAAAAACCATCATCATATCTTTTTTAAGTTACGAGAATTTTGATATTCTACAAAATTATAATAAATTCAAAATAATTCATCAAAAGTGACATAACTTCACAGTGAAAATACTATCAATAGTTTATATTTATTTCGATCGGTTAAAACAACTAACCAAAATAAAATAATTTCTTCTTCAAACTTCAATCACAAAAAAATCTTAACTCTAAACGTTCTCTGTAGAAGACTCTTTTTTGTTTACAAAAACGATACAATTCAAAGTGCTTTGGTGGGATTGTAAAATTAAGTTAGTTTACTTTTGATGATACAATAATCTTTATTTGATTCATTCATGATAATAATTCGAAAATTACATTCTTTTAATTATATCACTTTTGAAGTAAAAGAACGTTATTATCAAATATATAATGTTCATAAAATATAATGTTTACAAAATATTGATTGCCATTAATTATTTAAGATTTTGTAAAACCTTAAATACGAAACAATTGTGCCTGTTTCATTTATAAATGGAAAGGATTGTTTTTCTGTAAACGCAATTCATCCAATCCGAAAGAAATTAGAGAAAGACGCTAAACGAGTAGATCAATTTTGTATGTGGCAAATATGTTTTGAAATTTATATATAGACGCAATCAACGAGCGCAAGTAGTGCGTCTTTGCTCTTTTTTGGCCATGTAAGGTTATCACGGAAAGAATTTTTCCCTGATTTTGGCAAGAAGCCGTTGCCGTCGGTTTCGTGAGGCGAGAACAGGAGTGGACGATGGACCAGTCGTGCGTCGACGCTGCCAACAGGCTACTTTCCTCCAACGGAAATACAGCGGACGGTCCCGGCGATGGATACCCGGCGATTCGAGCTTCCTATTGTTGTCGCGATCATTCCGTAGCGTTATAAATCGGTATATACGGTTTGTAAAGTTTGGATTCATAGCATGGGATATCGGAAGGATGCGCTCCGCAATTCCTTCTTATTCGAAATGTCCAGTTTGCGATATAAAGACAGTGGGTAAAAATTTTATGATCTTTATTGACATTATAGATTCATAATACTATAAAAAAATCCGTATAAATTATTTACGCCAAAAATGTAACAAAAAAAAGTTGTTTTAAAAAGTTGTCTTAAATAAGAAAAGATAAAAATAATTTATTAAAATTAAAAGTATGAAGCAAAGAATATATATATATATATATATATATATATATATATATATATATATATA
>Ga0157363_1006568_pt1 | contig 10952 bp, 5 predicted proteins | sample AttsexASBM1_FD_111477 | JGI IMG/M metagenome (GOLD analysis project Ga0157363, IMG submission 111477) | Fungus gardens microbial communities from leaf cutter ant in Ribeirão Preto, State of São Paulo, Brazil - Atta sexdens ASBM1 | ecosystem: Host-associated > Fungi > Mycelium > Unclassified ...
TATATATATATATATGTATGCCCTAAAGCGTATTTCATTCGTTAGATAGCGAATATTTTAATTTCCCTCCCCTTCTCTCTCTCTCTCTCTCTCTCTCTCTTTCTCTCTCTCTTAATATATAAGAGGTCTAACGCATTACCATTAGCGACGAGCGAGTGACATGAGTTTCAAGACGGTGCAGCAGACAGCGCTGAGAATCGGAAGTGATGGAGAGGAGATTATATCAATATTAACATTCGCCTTGACGCCACTATAAGCGAATTCGTGGAAATGCCGAGATACTATGTTCGGTCATATCGCAGTTAGGAATTATCGTTAAACCTGCTTTTGAAATCAACCAGACTGCACAGACATCTGATTCTACGGGACGTGCTGAATATGCAAGCCTCTTCCGACACGACGGGCTTCAGATTGTTTTGACGAGCAATTGGCGGCGTTTTGAAGCGGCACGCGTAAATTTGCAACTCCACTTAACTCGTGATTGCGGTATCCTCTTTACAATACACTCGATTTACATTCTCCATTATTCCGGGAAACGTTACATTCATTAACAACGAAACGTAGATGATGCGATTCGTATAAGTACTTTGAGAGATTACGCGGCTATAAGAATAAAATTTTGCTAAAATATCTAAAAATTTAGGCAGATGTAGATCTGTGGAAATTAATTTGGATGGACTATTAAAATAATTATGTGGAAATTCAAACATGATGAGGAATGTATAATTCTACTACATTTCTACATAATTATTTTGACAGTTTAATAAAATTTATTTTCAGATCTAAAAATCTAGAGTTAAATTTTTAGATATTTCATTAAAACCGTTTTTTTCGTGTATATAAACAAGATTTCTCTCATTTTGAGAAAAGTTCTGCAAAAATATTTGTTATAAAAAATCCCTTAATTTTCCCATAATATTTTTTCTCACATAATTGCGCAACAAAAATAAGATAATTGTGCAACAAAAATAAGATTACGATTTTATATCTGGCAAAGAATTAATTATGCGCATCAAGATTCCATCGAAGAGAAATGCACGTCTGATCATTACCGACTAGTACTACTATTTCGCTCGGCTTATGCAATTGAATCGTCAAGCATCGCATTTAACTATCACCGGCTTCAGTCTCGTGACTTAACTTTTACTTACGTCATACATCACCTGCCGGTGGTATATTACTCTCTTAGTCGAGCCGCGTAACATCATTAATCACGCCGACCATTAACTCGCACAACGCCTCAATGATTACAACGACGTACAGCCGTTTTTCCTTAATTATACCGGGGCTACATGCACCGTAAAAGGCCGGCAGCGGCATCGTATCTCGACGCTTTGTTACTTTCTTCGAGCGTAACGCTCGAACTTCCTGTCCGCATCGAGGAACACGATGCAAGCAAGGGAGAGTCAGGGAGCGAAGGATAGAGAAAACAGCACCCCTCGGTAGATGGAGAGAACGTGGTCGCCGCCTTTAACGCTCTGTTGACTTCGCTAGATGCGAAACTTCCTACTTCGCGGTTTACCGCCGATGAACTTAGAATTTCTAATGGCTGGAGACGCCGGTCGCGCTGCGAGTTGCATTCGTTGCCTGCAACGCTGCAACGCTCTCGTCATCTCTCCTCCGGAGCGGCGAGGCCACGTGCATTTCGAATTTTACTCGTGCGCGGGAAATGGGCATGTAACTGAAAACCGCGGTAGAAACGAACGGTGGGAGTTAACCGCGACTGGCGCGCAATGAAACATTTTCGTGCAGCGTTAGTCATTTACTACGACATGGCTGGTACCTTTCCCCAGTTGGCACGACACTTTTCGTATGGTCCTCGTCGCCTTTTATTGCGAAACCGCAGCGTAATGGTTTTTACTACAGTCTTTTATCATGCCGCAAGAGTCGTATTGTTTTCTATCAATGAACACTTCAATTAACCGGAGCAGAGTTACCAAATAGAATAATAATAATTTGACATGAGATTGTGAAGCATTTATGATTTTAATGTATAATTACTTTAATACACGAAAAGCGAAGTCTTGCTGAAGTGTTTGCTAAAAATTTAACTAGAAACACATCTGAAAATAATAATGTTGTTTCTATCAAAATGATTATATAAGATACTTAAACTGGTTGCGCCAGAATCTCAAAACTTTTTCCGCAGCATGTTCTTATCACGCTTAAGTGTCCTACATAATTATTTTTATGATATTATTTCCAAAAAAAATTATCTTCGGATCTGTATCTAATTTTTAAATATTGGGTTGGAACAGAAATTTGTAGCTTTTTATTCATCTAATGTCATGTTTTTAAAAATTTTGGCAATTTCACCATTCAATAGAACAGAGTTTCAATTTTAAAAATCTATTTTTTTTTTATTGAGGTACGATAATTTTTAACGGAATTATAAACAATTAAAACCAAAATGCTCCTTTCATTTAATCCGTGATAACTCAGTAACAAAAATGTCAGGAATATTTTTAAAAATGATTTTTTAGTGAAAATTTTAAGCTTTCACGTTAGAAAGTTGAAAATTTTCGCAAGTTTCTTTGCCGCACATATATATGATAGGTCTAAAGTAAGAAAAAAATGTTTGTTTTATTCAGCTCGTAATTTTTTATATATAAGAAACTATCGAACTTCAAACTGAAACTCAAAAGACATAGTGACTATTTAAAAAAAATAGAGAGATTTTAGGCTCCCAAATAAAATCCCTTTTTAAATTTAAATCTCATTTGTTTTTAATTAAGTTACAAGTTGCTTGATTTCTGAAGTTTGTAGCGCTACGAACTTTCGTTTCAACTCAATACTTTAGCAAAATTATTCTTTCCTTGTATGAAAAAAGAAAATTTAGGTTTTATTTTTTATAAGATAATCAGATGTGTTATTCCTATATAGAAATAAGAAATAATAAGCACTACAAATTAATAATAAACAATAAAAATAAGCACTACAAATTAGAAATAATTACACACTTTTCTATGAATAAATTATATTAAAAAATCGAAATGTAGGTAAAAAAATCCTTGATTATAGAAACATCTATTTCATAGAGAGCACGCATAAACCTGATTGCGACATACTGACAGATTGCCTGACAGATTCCGATAGGTGCCGGATTTTTCGTACAAATTTAATCTTTTTAACGGCACGTTCGTCTGTCGTGTCGTTCAGCGACGAGAGTCCGGCACGACGAGCCGAGTACGACTAGACAAAAACGAGAGAGACAAACATTCACGCTCGTTTTAGGATTCCGTTAATCCCCCCCTTTTCCTGGTCCGTGGAAAAAGCCGAATTCAACAAAACCGTAATCCGTGGACGCGTTAGAACAAAGGGAAAGAAAAACGTTCAGAGTAGAATAGATCGTTCGTGCAAAGGATCGATCGTAGAAAATCAATCTCTGCATAGTATTCCTTCTTCACCAAAGTGTTGTCTTTCGCATCCACTTTCCTCCTCTCTTTTTCTTCTCACTTCCTTTCCTTCTCTCTTTAATAACAATTCGCTCATTCTGCCTTTAGTGCAGAATCCATTATTTTTGATAAAATGAAAAGTTGAGAACCTTTGACCATTCAGCCAGTTTATTGGTACGAAGGACGATACGAAGCGTCGCGTCGCGTTGCCTAGCACAAAACCACTTCGACGCGAAACAGTCTGGTTAGGCACGATAGCTCAAGCCGTTCCTCGACCTCTCTCTTCCGTTTATTACGAGTATACGAAAGCTATGATCGTCGGCCTGTCGTCTGCCCTTTTTCCTCAAGTTCATAACTGCCCGACAGAGTTCATCTTTTATAACATACCTTCTTTTGTAACATTTGTGCGCGTGAATGCCTTCGTGTTTCTCTTCTCAATAAAAATGTATTACAAATGGAAATTGTTTGTACATTTATTGTAAATCATTAGAGAGAATTATCGCTACAACAATTAAAAGAAACTGTAATCATGGATGTGAATACTTTGGAAATTTTTTGCCTCAATAATTAATTTGCATCCTCGTTACATCCTTAAGTTATATAATTATTAAAATAAGGTATATAATTATTAAAAAGGAGATAAACTGTAAGAAATTAAGGCAATTTTTTAGAAATAATACTCTAATATAGAGATAATACTTTGAAAAAGACAAACTTTTGTTTCTCGATTTAAATGTCATTATTAAGAATTTGCTGTGATATACATTTTAAGAGATTAAATTGTGGCTTATTACTTTATCACCTGCTAATAATAGTGACGAACGGCAAGTAACAATGAATTCTTAAAACAATTACGTGAAACTTGCAAGACTGCGGAGTCTGACAATTAGCACAATGGTCCTTTCGTACATTAGTTTCATTCTAAGTTGTTTACAAGCCCATCTTTTCATCGTTGCTTGACAAATGAGCATCGTAGTGGATCTGCGGAATCCCTTTTTGCTACGCGAGGCAGAAAAATCTAGTCAAAGACAAAGTATAGGAATGAAAAGAAAAACGATGGGGCGAATTCTCGCAAACTGTTACCCACCGTGCCTCTCAGAAACATTTGGGATCCGTATCATTGCGATTTCAATTGCATTTACCACAGAGGTCGCGATCGTAACTGATATCTAATTGCGGAAGTTCATTTCCACCGGCTGCGGGATATTCATCTCAAGAATGATGCCAATCAACCGAGGAATTATTCTTGGATGAGCGACTGGCGGAATGTAAACCTTGAGATCCAAATCCTATGCTCAGTACATTCGCGGAATTGGCAATCGCATCGATAATGCGTATATTGTAATTAGAAACTATTTCAAGTTATAAGCTCCTGAATTCTCTTTCAAAGATTTAATTAATGGTAAATGCAAAAATTCGTGCAAAATCCCCGATTTATTATTCAAAATTAAAACAGTTGCAACTTCATTAAAAATAATAAATAAAATTTGAATTTTGAAAAAGGATTTTAAAGTATAAAATCTCTACTTTCAAAAGGCTATTATGTTTTTTGAATGTCTGTAAGTTTGATCATTTTTACACAGGAGAACCTACTACGAGCTGAACAAAGTGAAAAAAATTTTTTCATTTTATGGGCCTGTCACGTACCCAAAAAATTTGTGAAAATTTTCGATTTTTATCGTGAAAGCTTAAAGTTTTCTCTATACTGCAATAATTCTTTTAAATGTTCCCTAGATTTTTTTGTTACTCTCAGTTATTACGGATGTAATAAAAGAAACATTATGAATTTGATTGCTTACAATTTCGTTAAAAGTCGCGCGTGTGCACACGTTTCACAATTTAAAAAATAGGTTTTTGAAACTGAAACTTTATTTAGTCAAATAATATATTTGATAATTTTAATAAAACATTCTGAATTTACATAAAATATATTTTTTTTAATTGGAAAAGTTTTACACTCACCTAATATAAATTCATTATAAATTAAAAAATTATTATGTATAACATAGAAGTAATAATGCCGGAAAAACAAACATTATATTTACTACTAGAACATAAATTTTCCGAATCTAAACGAGATTCAATGAATGCGAATTATTTTTTAGCTGTCTTGATTATTCAAAAATATCTAAAGATTTACAACAATAATATGGTATATAAAATAATATAACAGCGATAGAAAAGTAATAAATTGATCTTTCATTTTCGCGGATATTCGTGCTCTATCATTTTTAATTGAAACGATATCGGGTAGATGGAAATTAGGAATAGCAGAGAGGTAAGCACCTTCTCCCAATGATTACAGGAAGACTTACGGTCGTTTACCCGATTCGACCCATGAAGTCGTCGTAGCGAGAATGCATCGGTAGCGCACCGCGCGTAGCCCGCCGATGGAGTTTCCAGAGACCGTGCATCCTGCAATTTCTCGAGTACACACTTGCGAACACTTGAGTAATTTAGCGGTACTTTGGCGTGACGGGTTTTCGCTTCGCGGAGCGGATGATCAATCGACGCGAGTAAACGCGTGTAAATTGTAGCGCTCTCTTATGCATTTCATCTTACGATTAATTTATTTACGCAGACTGACGTTAACAGATTGCAATATATTACCAAAAAAATCGTAAATCATTGAAAATATAAGTATATCTTCAATCAAGATAATAATTAAAACATCTTTTGTTCACACATGCGGTTTCTTTATTTTTACATTTTTACACATATTTATAATTTTGATAGATCGTATTGCTACACAAATAATTTCACAAATAATATAAAAAAGAAAAAGAGAGAATAGGAAAGAAAAGAGTATTTTAATAATAAAAAAAATCTTGAACTTTCTATACATACATATGTACAAAATGAAATATCTAATGCTATTTTATGTTATACTAGAAATATCGTAAGTTACTGTATATGTTTTCCGAGTATCTCAACTACATCTGTTTGTTAACAACAAATTTACGCAAAGGCTTAAGGTAAAGATTTAAAGTATTTTGACGTGTCTTTGTTAAGATGTACCACGGAACATAAGTCTCTTCCCAGTATTTGCGAAATTATAAGAGAAATCCATGGAGTAATACTACCTTCAATTTACTAAGTCCAAACATTCGCAAACACTCGAGTAATTTAACGCTGTAACCAGCGAACTTACAGTTACCTGCGAGACGCGAAGTAAATCCGCGTGTAATAACTTCAACATAGATTATAATATGTAAGTATGGCCAGCTCGAAAGGTCAAAATGCATTAATTAATTACGCAAGCTTACACATATATGAAACTGAACGTTGATGAAGATTACAAAAAAAAATTAGAAAATTTTATATTAAGAAAAAATTAAATATTACACTGACATCTAAAATTTGTTGCTCGGCTCACACACTGAAAAAAAAATTTGGTTACATTAATTAGAAATATAATCCAACCCGTACGCTTGTTCACAAATAATTGAATTAGAATTCTTATTGGATATATTACTAGATAAGCATGATTAATTCTTTCCTACTAAATATATCAGAATTTCTTGCTGATGGAATTAATTTTTTTTATTAAATATGTATCATATCAAAAATTCTTGTTAATCTTGATGATCAAGCTCTGATTTTTGTGACATTAGTTAATCTTGTGATTAATTAATGTACATATAATTCTATACAAATTTCGATGTTTCTGATAATATATTTCAGGTGCGGTTGTATTAATACATTTTCTTAAAGGATATCTCATTGAAACAGTTTTGCTGAAACATGCACTAATTTTTGTCCTAGTATAATAACTAGAAATTCTGTTTAGTTTCACCAAAATACATTCAATATATATATGTCTTATTGATAGAGTCCGATCAAAATTTTTATACTGAAACTGAAAACGAATACTCATTACGTGTCAATTTCGACTGAAACCCCCACCATAATTCTTTTTCATAAATATTTTAACATGTGTAATTATTGTTTCAATAATTAAATTATGATGTTTATGAAGAAGAAATATTTATATTCTTTGGCCAAAATAGACACACTGAAATTTCGGTTTTCGATTTCGACTGAATTTAATTATTGCGAGTCCATAAATTATGATATTCATGAAGAAATTATGATATTCATGCCTATATGATATATGGGCATGTCTATACATATGGCCTTTATAAAATTCCTATTTTTTAATTTTGGTTTCGGTTGAACTTTGAAATTGATATTGCCGAGTATTTTGGTTCAGTTTCAGCAAAAGTTTCGATCGGACTTTACATATTAATATAATCAAACAATTTTTCTCAATATATTATCCCATACAAAAAGAACGATTTTGTTAAAATATCTAAAAATTTAGATACAGATCTGAAAGTAGTTTTGTTGAACTATCGAAATAATTAGATATGTAGGACGTCCAAGCTAATTATTATAGAATTATGTCAGAATTTTTTATAATATTATGTAATATTATGTAATATTCGTAATTTATTACATCTGTAATTTATTACAGGTCCTACATAATTAATCCTACATAATTATTTTTATATTCCAAAAAAATTATTTTCACATCTGTATTTAGCTAAATATTTGGATACGTCCACAAAATCATTTTTTCCGTACACAATACAATATACACATTTAGTTAGACATCTAACGGACATCCTTTCGTCTTTATCGTAACTCGGTGAAGTTCTTACCGAAAACATTGAATGCGGTTTAAAATTGCTCCTTCTACTTCTCAGAGCCTTCTTCTCTGCAAGAAGTTCCTTCCTCTCTCAATAACTTAAAGTTTTAATCGAATTACTATGCTTCCAAGAACGACAAAGATACTCATTCCCTTTTTGTATCGCGCAAACGGCGCTAATTTGTAGCTGAGCGTTGCCGGGGCGGAGATGAAGCACAACGAGCTGACGGAAGTAAGGAGTAAAGAGAAAGAAACGGGCGTTTGGACAACTTGAGTGCTAAAATAGGAAAAAAAGAGGAAGAGAGAAAAACTGTAGCATTCCCATCAAGGCGAAACTATAAAGAATTTATAGCGAAGGAACAGAGCTATTGTACACATCGTGGGCCTGTACAGCTCCTTAAGCTGTGTTTACAAGCCACCTAGCTTCGCAGTTATTGCAGCTCGTGACGCAAAAAAAAAACGCGCATAAAATGATGCGAGTGCACCCCCGTTTTACGCCGCCCATCTCGTAAAAATAGAACGGTCCACATCTACATGCAAATGTCCACGTTTGTTCATAATTCATCAAATCCGATCGAGAAATGACCCAATTGACTTCCAAGATAAGCTTTTGTAATTCTTCACTTCAGTGCAAACTTTGACTTTCTCATGATGGATAGCTTGTAATTTGAAACACACTTCTGTTTCACGAATTGTAAAACTCTTATCTTCGCTTACGCGCAGCAGATTATTTCAGGAAATAAAAAATGAATGTATATGATTTCAAAGTAAATATTGAAAAAATGTTGTGTCGTTTCAATTTCCGTCAAAACTCAATTAATATTAATCCTATTGTTTCATCATACATCTGGTACGGTTCTAATTCAATTTGTTTTATCACATCACTTTATTGCATGTACAATAAAACAAATTTTGTTATAAAAAAAATTTGACTATTTCTGCTAACAAATTATCTACAATGTTTTACTGATCAATTTACAACGCTTATTAGCAGAAACAATATCGAAACAGTATCTTTAAAATGCCAATTCTATCGAATGAAGGAACAACTAAAACTTATCCATGAAATCCTTTCCATCGACAACTCACTGAGCAAGTTGTAAGAAAGATTAACGATACCGTCAACTCGGTAGAACTTTGTTGCGTAGACAAACCAAGAGTACTTATGCTCGCGCGGAAGAATTGCGTATGATACAATAATCTTGTCCCATCTGTTCGTGACGTGTTCTCGCGACGTCGGCAAGCAGTTAGCTAACCTCAGGGATACAAATCGCGGTAAAACCATTGCACCGACAACGACAGGAACAACGGCGACAATACGGGCGTGATTAATCTGGAGTAATATCGCAGCGTTCCTCCGCGCATCTCAACTACGCGTCTTGTAAGCATAAGGCAAAATGAAAGGGGTAGCTTAGGAAGACACCGGCTGGCAGAAACAGAGAACATCATCGAGGGGTGGATACGCGACGTCGTTGGTTGCCGTTTGCCCGAGGGGGTGAATGCGAATCGCGATCCCTTCTGGAGACGCGACTCTCACTAATACAAAGAGCTTTGTCTGTGTGCAATGTCGCGTCATTTTCATCTCTCCCGTGATGCGCGTGGCTGAACAAGCGAGCACGTACTAATGTGGATAATGCGAGCTATCTTCAACGTCCGAAAACAAAAATCGCATCACGAAACGTGCTAATCGCAGACATTTGTGCATTTACCTACGTCAAATTCTTAAGAACAATGCGCAAAAGAGACAATTTAGGAATGAAAATAATGTCCATTTGCAAAATAATTGTAGTCTCTTCCTGAGTAAATACCAACTGACAATGACATTACACCAATATTACAATTTTTCACTCAATAACTTAGTTTGCACCACTACAACAACCTAACCTATACTCTGATACATACACTATATCACAATACATAAGAATGTTAAAGAACAATATGTAGGCTCAAAATTTGCAAAAATCATACTAATAATTATCTCTCGTGCATGACAGAATCGTAATACAATAAATAATATCACGATTTACAATATTTGCCAATCAGTTCCTTCTATTCAAATAAAAGATTACGATTGAATCTAGAAAATCATCAAACAATGAAGCACCTTTGTTATATTTTATTCTTAGATTGCCTGCGTGCAATTAATGTAACCGATAACTAAAACTCTAGAAAATCAGATATTCGACATTAAATCAATTAGGTTGTCGTCACCATGTTAGTTCTTTATGAGTAGGTACCCCCTGATTAATTGCGTTCAGCAGAAAAAGCTGATGCTTTAACATTGGTTTCTGCAATTGCTTTAGTTCTTCGCTGAATCTAATTGTAGGAACCAATCATATTAAAGAATAATTAAACAGATCATTTTTTTTACTGAATGCAATTATTATCTAAATAATATAATCTTACAGCATCATATTAATTCTTTACTACAGTAGCCAATAGCCCAGCAAATCAGATGATATAATTTCTACTATATCGCATCTCTAGTTTTCTTCTAGAACCTTACCAGTGATATAACGACAGTTTAGCATTCAGATTGAAGGTCCCAATACACAGAAGATTTACTGATCTCAGGCCAATATTCAGTCGATTTTTATTTGAAGATAGTCTTAAGTATTGTAATATCTTAAGATATTAATTCGCGTGGCTCTGTGATTGATATTCATAGTCAATTCTTATATTTAAAACTATCCTAATACAGCCTTAAGATTATAAATATATAAAATATTATAAACTATAATTAGAAAACCGTATTATTAACTTAAAACATACACGCACGCAACACACGCACACACACACACACACACACACACACACATCACACACACACACACACACACACACACACACACACACACACACACACACACAAACACACACACACACACACACACACACACACACAA
>Ga0157363_1006569_pt1 | contig 10951 bp, 2 predicted proteins | sample AttsexASBM1_FD_111477 | JGI IMG/M metagenome (GOLD analysis project Ga0157363, IMG submission 111477) | Fungus gardens microbial communities from leaf cutter ant in Ribeirão Preto, State of São Paulo, Brazil - Atta sexdens ASBM1 | ecosystem: Host-associated > Fungi > Mycelium > Unclassified ...
AGAGAGAGAGAGAGAGAGAGAGAGAGAGAGAGAGAAAGAGAAGCGATCAGTTTTTAATCAACTTCTAAAGGCTCAAATGAAATAATTCATTCGCGATCCATCTAGTCCATGAAATCGAATTTTCATATTCCGGTAAATTTCTTTTAAATTCTGGACTCTCTATTACAGTGTAAAAGTGATATTTTCCGCGAAAGATAAAAACGCATCATATTACACATACGCTTGTGGTATTCAAAATGAGATGATATCTCGAAGGGTCTCATGTTGACCTTTTATCTATTCAGTTTCATAAAAAAATATCAAAATAATTATCGTATTATAATATGATTTATTGAAATTAATTTATTGAAATTCTGTCCTCTATATTTTATTTTTTCCTCTATATTTATTTTTTACCATTTATTCATCTAGTTTTAATATTTACTTTGTGAAGATAGCAAAAATGAGATATAACAATAGTATTTTTGAATTTTTAAGTAAGTAAATTTTAAGCAGTTCCAAATTCGTAGAATTTACATCAGTATGTCAAACAAGTGGCGATACAATGAGAGATAAAGAAAGAGAGTGACACAAGTCTGGTATTCTAGAATTTAATCTCTCGGTATTCTGACAAGCTGCGGCTTCTGTAATGAAAGCGTGCATTGCCTGCAGGAAAATTTGAATAAGGCAAAAGACGAGGAGGAGAACTACTTGACGAAAGACATTATATTATATAAGAAGAGACTGCCATAATTTCAAGTCAGAACCATTGAAGCCTCTTTGTAGCTCGAATTTCATTGACTTTACGATGACGATAGTCGCGCGATCTTTTGTGATCTTTTAACATGTATTAAATTGAATTATGACTTTAGTCTCAAGCTTTAAAGTGTATCTATTTTTATCTTAAGATAATTAAAATTAAGATAATTAATTTTATAATTGAAAGGAATATTTATGTATCTAGAAATATTTAGTTTTTGGCGATATTTTTAGTACACTGTTAGAAATGTTACCACGAGCTTTATTTACATGTAAATGAAGCTCATAATTATGAACAAAATTATTTAATAAAAGCAATAATTTAACTGAACATTAAGTTAAAGTAGTACTTAAATATAATGTTACTTAAATATAATGAACGTATACATTAAATTTATGAAATTTCGTATATACACGAATACTTTTCAGTTATAAATACATTAAATTTAATGTAATGTCATGAAATTAAGTTCAAATTATGTAACTTAAAAGTATATTAAATTTCATGAAATTTTTAACAGTGTAAGTACACAAATATCTTTGAAGCATCTTTAATTTTTAGTACAATTTCTGATAAAGTGTATACATTTTGAAGATAAGAATTCTTCAAAATTACTTTACATAAAAAAAAAAATTTTTCAGTTAAAGCTGTTTATTCTGACGAATTAAGATTTTTTTCAAAAGAAAATCTTTACTTACGTAAATGTTAATCAAGAAATAGCTATACTTTTATTACTTTTCCCGCATTTTTATCAATATCTTCATATCTTTATAATTCTCGCCTTTCAAAACTCTTGTATATACGTAGAGAGCTCTCGTAATTGTATACCATGACTATAGAGGAAATCAGATACCGACTCGATCAATTTCTATTGAAGGGACAGCGCTCTTTGAAGAACATACAAAGTTTTCGAATATATTTCATGTATATTACACCGGTTGATTGTGCGCTGATGCATCAAACGATGCTTTACCATAGTGTTCTTCACATATTTCCGATTAAGTATCTTCTCAAAAATTCGTTTGTCTCTGATGTGTTGATCGATTTATTATTGCGACGTGAATAGAATGCAAAAAATTTCAACGGATGTAAATTTTTAAGATATGATAAAATCGTAATTTGTAAAATTGCTGATACTATATGTATGATTTATGCGTAAGTTGAGAGGAAACTAGAGTAGGCAATATACACATTCATTAATCAAAAATTAGCCTTTCGATGCCATACTAGGAGAATAACACTTGAATCTAGCATATTCAACTAATTCTATTGTTTATAATTTTTACAAAAATGAACATATTGTAAAAAGAGTGTGAAGTTTCCGGATATTAGAAGCAACAATGGGGTTTTATTTTTGGTATCGTTTTATCTCGTTTGAGAAATAGCAATGAAAACTCGGCGGTGCTCATTGCAAAAGTGCGCGTCAGATGCAGGCTGATCCACCCGTAAATGAAAAGCTCGGCTTTGATGCGCTCCAGCGAACCGAAAGTTCTGCGAGTGCAAGCTCAACGAAGCGCAAGAACTGACGATTTTTCGTGCACGCGGTTAAATCTCGCGCACTTTTTATCCTCTTTCTGTGCCTCACGTATTTTCTATCATTTTTCCCAAATTTCTTTTGTAATTGTCTTACCTCTTATCAAATTGTCAAGACTGATGACAAAATTGTTCTTCTCGAGAATCGAATTTTTTAAAGAAAATAAAAGTATTTTAACATGAAACGTCACACTGAATGATATCGAACATTGTTTTCATACAAAATATTTGCCATATATATGCACGTAAAATGGAACGTGAAATGTTATTCATTTTACTGTAAGAGTTTTCCCCCTCTCGAGAGATCATGAGATAAATTAAATACATATAGTGAACACTTCATTTATTAATAATAATCTTTCAAACTTTTACAATGCATTCTATATATAATTTTGTCAAAAAATTTTATTTTATAAGAAAGATGTAACATGATACATTATAATATATATATATATATATATATATATATATATATATATATATATATTATAATATATATTGTAATATATATTATTCTATACACGAGTACGTAAAGAAATTCTTCATATTATAAATCTTTTTCGAAATTGTCAAAATTTACATTTGTATGTCGACATACGGGAAAATATTACTTTTATGCTTATATTTTAGAAACATTTTGGTAGCTTCAAAGAAAATTGTTATCGAGATGAGAACATAACTTTAGACACGTTGACATATATGTTATATATATGATTCTCGAAAATGAGATGTCGTATTTCTGGTACTAAAATATCGCGGTTAGTATTCTAGAAGAGGAACATCTCTCGTATTTATTCATGATATTTGTTTCTCGCAATTGATACAGCTTGCGCTCCAATTTCCCTGTAGAAATTTGAGCATCCTTTCAAGGATGCTAAGCTCGAGTTTAATACGTTTAAGCTTGAATAAGACTATAAATATACTGTGTATATGAATATAATACAGCTTTATTATTAATTTTGTCGTTTAATAATTTTACTGACTGAGAATTCGTGAAAATCGACGAAGCTTACATTTTATTCAAGGTTGGCCAATCTTTAATACTTTAATTTAAGAATAATATGCGGATGTGACGCATGCAATGCATCAACAGTTTACGTCAACCGGTTGATACATGATGCGATACATATTGTATATTACGAAACTCGACTATCGACGAAATCCCGTTGACACAGTTGTTCGTAACCGCGTTACTCTCGCGATCATCCTATCTCGGACAATGCAGGCGGCATTTGGAACGTCGCGTGCGATTCCGAAGCTACGTTGCCGCAGGAGTACGCGGGCGAGTATATTGCGAGTATATTGCATTGTCGTCGCTTCGTGTCACGGTGAGATAAATGTAACTCCGGCGCCCTGAGAGTGGCAAACAATAGAAAAAAAAAAATAAAAAAACAATAGAACGGGAGAAATGAGATGACCTTTAGAGAAAGAGCTGACTAGATCACTATGATGTTTGCTGCATTTGCTCTCGCGTAGCAGCGTTCGTATCTCGTATCGGTTAGTCCCGCAAGATTCAATAATTTAAGCAGTAATGGTCTGGCCATCGATCGATGCTTGGCTGGAGTTTAAAATATCTCGCGTTGCCCGCTCTTGTGATTTCCCAATGCTTATTTTTCCTTCCCGTCGCTTCTATATATTGCGAAGTGTTCCGTACCGCAACAGCGATATTTGTCGAGAACATTACTTCAGCAAATGAACGTTTATTGACGAGATCGTTATTCAGTTCGTAACGGAGTTATTATTTATTAAGAAAACAATACTTTCACGAATTGCATTATATTATACATAGATAATAGCACATTTTCGGATAAATTTCTTCTCAGATCGATCGTAAGACGGCTAGTGATCTAAAAGACTTCTTTGACGAAAGGAAACAAATATCTTCAACTTAGAGGCGACGTCAAATAACTCGATGTAATTTCTAACTTTAACGTTAGCGAGGGCAAAAGTGCAATTATTTAGACACAAATCTCTGCCGCCTTGGTACATATCGATCGGCTTCGGCTATGTGGTTAAAAATATCTATTCGCATGCCGGGATGCATTATGGCAGTTTAGACCGTCCTCCTTGAACTTCCTTTTTTCCGCCCCTTTCTTCAAGCAAATGCAGGACGATGGTGTCGAAGGTCGGAATTAATCAATGGACAGTTTATTGCCAAAAATACAATATTCCATGTTTGTATTAAATTTAAAAATGCAGAATATTGATGAAATGATCAATTATATCTTGTTACTTTGGTATTCTATTTGTCTGGGTCTTATTTTTGATTTATGTTAAAATAATGATTTGACAATTTAATTTTATAATATATGGAGGACGATCTAAGAGTCTTTGTAATTTGCAGAAGCAAGATTAGATGATTACATTTATACGAAACTGGGCCAGGCACAGATTAATATACATGTATTATATCCGGAACATCGAGGTATTAATTGAAACCATTGTCCAAATGTGCATATACATGCATCTGTTTCTGAAGGACTATCTAAAGATGTATTCGTCTATTTCCCGGGACATGCGTCGTCATTTCACAAAAGCGGAAACTACATAATTCATCTCATAATATGTACTTATACTTCCACTATGGTTCATCTCTTCTACTATCACAATACAACGCGTACTTCATCCATTCATATTATGCATGCGTCTGTAGACATATGCTCACTCAAATACATCTGCATTTATATCGCACGTTTGCGTAAGCGAGTGCATCGTCATCGTATATTATCCCGTCCTCGAAACGGAGGTACTTTTTTCAGTTAGCTATTAAGTGAGTCGATGAGTGATATTATCAACGATAAACGTTGCAAAAACATATACATAAAGAGCTCGAGTAGCGATATTACAGCTGTTCTAAATATACGAATATAACATGACGTAAATGGAATATATAAAACTTTTTCATGTCGCGATAATCATCATTCGAGATAGCTAAGTAAACCGTAAAGTTACAGTTATGTAATGTCAGTACTTTCTTGAGATTAGAAAGTTTTGATTGAAATTTTTCGAGTTTTATTTTTGTAGAAGAAGCAATTTGAAGTTACTTACCGCGGAATGTCGCCGATTCGTGGTGGCCGATATTTTCGCGGACTACCCATGTCGCTCCATACGTTACAAGCTGGAATATTAAAAATGTATTTGAGTTAATACGGTAAAGCATAAAGATATCGCAAGATATCGAACGTTTATATAAAGAAATAAACCAGTTTTAATATTGCACATTCAACATTAAATATTGTTAAATAATATCAAAATTACACACTAAAAAACATTTCATATTTCTATTGAAAGCGGCCCACTCAAGTCCTTACTAAACGTTTACATTGAATTTTTAAACATATTTGTTAATTAAACATAATGTGATTATGTTATTCGTGGAAGCCAGAACTCGACTTGGGTTGTAGTGCCATTGGATGGATGGATTATATTATTTAAATAATTTATGTTAAATTAAAAATGTTCAACATTTTTTAATGTTAAAATAACGCAATTTATGAGTAAATGAATAGATAATATAAAAATAATATGTTTTTTTAGAATGTAAAATCTAAGATTCTTGAATAAAATGTATTAATTTTATTGAAAAATATATACTTGAAACGGCTGAGGATGATTCAAATTGAGCCGAAACATTCAGTTATAGTTATATATTTTTAAAGTTATGTAAGATATGTAATTGAAATATACGTTTATAAGATAATCGCACTAATTATCGCGTATTAAGGCTCTTAATTGCCCGTTTTTTGTCTTATTTATTATTTGTTTAATATCTTTAATTCTAATTTGGCTTTTTGAAAAATATATCTCTATTGTTTTATTTATTTACAAACTCACTATTACCTTTTTCTGTTTATCTTCTTAAATAATTTGTGTTACCTTTTAACATATTCATCTTGTGTTGAATTAAATTGTAAATTTGAGTGGATGGTTTGGAACACGTAAAACATGTTAAATTTATACAAATTTTTCAAATGTATAAGAAATTAATATTGTAATATTCGTAAAAATATATTAAATAGTCGTTTGCTTTTTTTTCTGTATTTTTCTCTTGTGAAAATCTTTCCTAATTATTATTCAATTCGGAGCAATTTTACTGAAATAGATTACTTTACAGTTTTAAACTTTAATCTCATAATTTTTTTTTTTTTTTTTTTTTTGGTACAATCAATTGGTTTCTAACTATCAAAAAATAGTGAAAAAGGGAATCCATCATATATCGCATTCGCGATATAGATAATTCGTGACGAGAAGGATTTGCGTGTATCGAAGGAACTATATATATATAGGCTGGTGCGAGTATCTCGTGCAGACTCGCGCGTTTTCCTCCGTCCGTAACAATGAAATTATGCAGTTCAATTTCACGAGATGGGCACATTTCCACGCTTGCCTTCTATAATTCAACTCCTCTTCCGGACATTGAGCACAATTGCGTCCCATTTTATTGCTTTCTCATTTCTATATCATGATAAGTTTAGAGATAATTGAAATGCATACACTTTTACAAATCCAAAAAGTTATTAGAGAAACAAACCTATTTATTTTATTAGTATTAGATGCAAATTTTATCAGCGATCAACTTCATAATTATACTAAATATAAAAAAAATTTAATTAAAAAAAGTTTTTTAATATGATTTATCAATTTATCGCTTTCTTAACGTTTCAGTTTTAGCGTATGTTTATTATATATTTTATTATAGTTCGTTTCTTGGAAAGCTAATATATGAAACGGGTGATACCGATGAAATTGAGTTTATTGTCAGTTGTTGAGTTTATCATTTTGTATGTCCGGTTTATGGTTTCATCTCGATGATCATTTGATTGCTGAGTGCACTTTCTCTCTCTCTCTCTCTCTCTCTCTCTCTCTCTCTCTCTCACGAGATTCTGAATAATACTCTCGTAAAATACATTCATTTCTAGCATTTTCAAAATTTTTTTTCTGTCAATAAATTTATCTTCGAATTAAAAAATAAGCAATTTTGAAATTATATTTCATACTCTGTTATAAAACAAGAAATTATTTATCCCGTGTATGTGACTAGTAAAATTACTCCAAAAATTCATATACATAGTAGAATTTTCAAGAGTCTTTACATTTTTTTTCAATATAGTTTTTAGTGCGCATTTAATGTCAGATTTACCTTTTTATATTGTTTACAAAATATAAATATAATAATATAATAATATAAAAATATAAATATAAATTTCTAGAATTTACTGATATTTCCAGCCGCTCGTGAAATAAACAATCTTATGACTTGTAGAGTTCTTTATGAGCAAATGAGTAGGCGTAATATTGAAAGAATCATAGAAGAAAGTAAGCACGGCAAGTTTAATCGCAGCTCTAAGAATACCGCGCTGTAACGGATATTAAAGGTTCACCCTGTTACACGAGCGACATTTGCTAATTATAAAGTTCTGCTTTTACAAAGTCATGAAGTGATATCGATTATGCAGGCGTAATCGAGTATGCAACCGAACGATTTAATCCTTGCAATGCCGTAATTCCTCTCTCAAACGCTAGAGATACGTTATTAAAATATTTAAATAATTTTCCTATTTTTAAAGTTTTTATTACTTTTAAAGTACAATGCACGCATTTTTTAAAATTGTCGTTTTAAAAAATATTTTTTTTACATTCATTGTTTATATCGATCCGCACGTGTGTGTTACGATTAAAAAGTACTGCGTCGTTAAATTCGTAGTTTAAGATATTGCATCAGAGAGACATATATATTTGTACAAACATATATATTTGTTAAATATTTAATTAAAATAGAATTTATAAAAACATACGATTCTCTCATATGTTTATGATGATCATTGATTAATGAGTGGAAGTTGACGTTGAATTTACTACAAATATCCTTTTCATTACTTCATATAAATTATGTACGTATTGCATTTGATTTTAATTACATTAATTCATGATGTATTACACAAGCGATTAAAATGCGCACGTGGCACGTGCATTTGATAAAGCAAACTTCCACCTTTTACAAATAGGGCAACTTTCTGCAATTGCCCTGTGGCGCACGATTAATTTTTTAATGTTAGATAATCTCGCTATAATTTTTATGCTGTCACTATTTTTCCAATAAACTTTTGTAACGTAAATGTTAAATGCACTATATTCTTTCTTTGAGAAATAAGCACTTGCAAATAAGCTTTTTTAAAAAGTGCCAATTTTCAATTCTTTCTCGAATAGAAATAGAAAAATAAAATCGAAAATATAAGGCATTTTATAATTATTGAAATACATTGATTGAGCTGCATTCAATGTTGATAGCGCGAGAATAACACGTTAATTGCAAGATTGACATTGAAATTTTATCACTATGATAAAACTTGAATACGGAATTCTCTTTTTTTATTGAAATAGCGACGCGACAACTTGACGAATGAATTGCGGACTACCAGCAATTCAGTAATTTTTTCTCGCATCACAGCTTGCATTTTCTTTAAATTTGCGCACATTATTACAGATATTTCACTCTATAAATGCAATTAAAAAAGCCTTTATTTCTTTCAACAATCTGTATAAATTCATCGAAATGTATCACGTTATGTTAATTTCAACATTTGCATATGAATCTGATAAAAAATTGAAATGCTTATTTGCGAAACGTTTAACGAAACAGTTCGTTGTTACAATTTAAATCTTTTTAAATTTAAACTAAATTTGCAGACTCTCTCTCTCTCTCTCTCTCTCTCTCTCTCTCTCTTTCTCTAAAAATAATTATAAAAATGCTTTATATTATTTGAATTAAAAATTATGTCCATATATCTTTATTAGAATATTATTATTGCATACAGCAATATATATAAAATTATATAATTATATGTTTTTTATATATAAAAATATGAGATAAGAATAATGACGTTTTCCAGAAACTCAATGAGATCTTGACGTAACTAATAACTGCATCATTTTACAAACATTTAATTCTTTGATTCTCATCCGTTTGAAATTATAAAATTATATTTTTGGAATTATAATTGGGTGGATAATTAATTGCTAGTAGGTAGAACTCATGTAATTTTGATTCATTGATGCAATATACAGCATATATGTATATATGTGCTAACGAAATTTTCTGCAACGCTCTTCCCACTTACTATGTATCAATGCAATTGCTACATGAATTTCATTTACTATATGAATGCTCTTTCAATCAGTAAAATTATAATAATTGAATTATTACAGGCTAAATAAAATTAAATTTAATCAAATAATATAATAAACTAAATAAACAGAAAGATTTACAAATGAGAAATAATATTTTTACAATATTTTGTGATGTTAATACAAATCATATTGTATTATATTTTGTATTATTTTACATCGAAATTATTTTTATCACTGTCACGAATAAAAAGCAAAAAAAATTATGAAACTTTACAAATTATAAAATTTTATGACTCTTTCTATAACTTCCTCTAGCTTTAAATGTTACGCTATAAATATATTGTTTTTTTTTAAAGAATACTGGCGGATGCTTTATTTTATCGAATAAGGTATATATGTGTAATAGGTTGTTTTAGTTGACGTCCCACATATGTTGAGAGAACTTTGTTACTGTCTGCATTGACTAATAATTAGGCGATAATTAATTGTTAATTTGAAAATGAAAGCCTGACGGTTCTCGTTTTGTATGGAGATACTGAGATGGGATAATTAATGATAAAGGATAATACATGATTATTTTTGAATTATCTGAAATAATTAAGTTCTTCATGAAATTGGAAACTAAATGTATTTTATATTTTTCTCTCTCTTTTTCTCTCTCATATTTGTAAAAACAATGTATTTTTATAAATTTTTCAAAAAAATAAACAATTAAGTTTGAATATTGAAGTTATAAGTATTCGTAAGTTATAAGTATTCGTAAATTATATAAATTGCTTTCACATGTCTTATAACATTTATAATCTTATATCACAAAGATAACATTTATAAATCTTTGTAATATCTTGTTTGCTTATTTTTTTCTTACAAAATGCATTGAAGCAGCATTAATTTTATATATGCATAAACAAAAGATGTAAATTATAGTTCATAGATTTATGCAAAATCAATAATTCTATTTTCTGGTACATGGTGATGCATTGTATCGCCATTATAGGAAAAATTTTTAAATACAGAAATCTTAAGAACATAAAAACATGTTTAATATCTAATTGTAAGATTTTGTAATGCTTATTACAATTCTATCTAAATGTTAAGCACAGAAACTTTTATTTTCTACTTGCTTTTAGTCAAGTTATATGGGAAGTAAATTCTTTCATTCTTTCTTTCTTTAAAGGATCTGATATTTTCTAGCTTTTCTTGCAATATATTAATTAATTACAACGTATTAAAAGAAAAAAATTGTACACGCGTAAACAAATGAATAAGTGTGTATACTTGTGAGTTTATGAATTTATTTCTGTGTTAAATATTCAAAATAAATATTAATAGTAACAAATAGTTAATATAAATTAATCACTAGGAATGTTAGTAGTAATAATGCAAATTAAAGAAATATGTAATATTTAAAAAAATGATGATTTTTTTTATTTTTTTGAAACACGCACACACACACACACACGCGCGCGCGCGCGCGCGCGCACACACACACACACACACACACACACACACACACACACACACACACACACACACACACACACACACACA
>Ga0157363_1006570_pt1 | contig 10950 bp, 11 predicted proteins | sample AttsexASBM1_FD_111477 | JGI IMG/M metagenome (GOLD analysis project Ga0157363, IMG submission 111477) | Fungus gardens microbial communities from leaf cutter ant in Ribeirão Preto, State of São Paulo, Brazil - Atta sexdens ASBM1 | ecosystem: Host-associated > Fungi > Mycelium > Unclassified ...
GAAAAGGAGCTTGCAGAACAGCTTGGCGTTACGCAGCAAGCCATTTCCGTACGATTACATACGAATAAAGATTGAATTTTACAAAAAAAAGCTCAGAACTTTTTTGTACACCTAATATATTGCGTGAATCCATATACGTAAAGTGTGTGTGTGTGTGTGTGTGTGCGTGTGTGCGCGCGCGCGCGCGCGTGCGTGTGTGTGTGTGTGTGTGTGTGTGAGATGATAATCTTGATTAATTCAAAATTGGAGTTAAATTAAGGAAATAATAATTTTTTATATTTTTTGCTGTATATATATATATATATATATATATATATATATATATATAAATATACATATTATGTATTTATAAAAATCTATTTATAAACGATCTATTTATAAAAAAATTTAAATGTGTGCGTATTAAATATCATTAGTGCAATTGTACTTACTATCAGTTGCTGCCAAATCTCTGTAACCCACTTGAGTCTTCTTATCATAAGGTACAACTATACCAGCTTTATGAAAAGTTCGTGCTACAACCCGTTTCTCTCTCGCTCGCATATCTGCGGTATTTTTGTCCAAAGTTATACTGTGCTGTTTGGCAAAGTTCTTCAGTTGCGAATGAAAACGTATTATGCTGGTTTTCTCGAAAGGATTGACCGTTTTCACTTTGTTTTGCAAATAAGCACTATAATTTAAATATATATAAATAAGAGAATAAAATGAAAAAAGGTCATAGAAAAGCTTATATAAATATAGATCTATATATATTAAATCTCTTAAATAATTAATTCTCGTATTTACTTACTCGACAGCACCAAATATATTTTCTGCAACGGGTTCAAATATGCCATTCACATTTGCTCGATTCTTTGCTATAAATACTGGTTTTTCTACTGCATCATCTCGCCAGTAACCAAAATGTAATCCTTCTTTATCATCACATTTCACAATAGTCTGTGGATATAATTCTTGTATTGTATAAATCTATATCTTTAGTGTCACAATCATGAATACAATATCATTTGACATTGTATTCATAAAATATTAATTTGTCTTATATACCTGAAATTCTGGAGGATCGTAATAATATCTCCAATGTATCAAATATTTTTCCTTATCGTTTTCACTAGAGGAAATTTTTATTTTACCATCCAAAATATCATATGGACCCACAAGTTTCAAGCGAACATATTTACAAGCTGAAAGAGGATTATCTTTTGATATGCTTTTACAAAATTCATAAAATTGAAAAAAATCTTTCGGCATCTCAACCAGAAATAGATCCATAATAATTCTTTTGACATCCATCTCAGATATTGATGTACTCTCAGTTGCATCATTTTCAGTTGAATTAACTGGATTATGTCCATTCAATGATATTTTCTTATCTGATGCTTCCGTTTTCTCTTTAAACGTTTCATTGTCATTTTTATTGTTATCTATAATGACATCATTTCTTTTTGGATTTGAGAAAAAACTATGTAAATTTCTTTCAGAAGACTCGAGTGTCTTCTGCAATTTTCTTTGAGGACTTTGTGTTTGCACTTTTTTATCATCTCTAATAGGATGTTTTCTCTTTTCTCCAATAATTATCTTCTCAGTTTTCTCCTAAGAAATCAGAAGGATAAATAAGAATTGTACATTAGAGCGATTAAATTAATTGATGATTAATTCAACTAGCAGAATTGCTTAAAGCAAAATTTTAAACAATAATTCATTGTCCTTAATTATTCTTCCATATCTTAAATAAACATATAACAATAACAATAACACATATAACAATAACAATAAAAATTAATGTTATTCCGATTAACAAAATATGTAAAACATTTATTTACCATAAGTTAATCATCGAACAAGTTAATTGAATGATAATATTAATAATTGTTGAATTGTAATATTAATTAACGTTATCAATTGCAAATTTGCCATATTTGTCGTCAGCTGAAGATTATACGTTACCATTTCTCCTTTTGGCGGGTGTTTGTACTTGCTGTGATGTTGGGGATTTTTTTGATAGCACTTAGTACCATACTTGCAAGGAATTCGCGAATCGTCTTTATACGCCTGAAATTCACTGTCCTTGACGTTGTTAGATGACATTATAGAAAATATTTTTGATATATTACACTGTTCTTCGTCATTATCGACAAATATGACTTTTTATGCGTCACATACGACCTAACATATGTGACACGATTATAACCGTTGAGGTTATCTGTCTTTAAATTTAAATATCTGTTCTTTGACTACACGTTACTTGTGTACTTTCTACACTTATTGCGTTGCATATGCGAAAAATGTGTCTGACAAATACTCTTTTTTTTTCTAGTTGCGCTTCAATAAAAATAAACAAATTAGATCTTTTAATTGCAATTTTCATTTCTTTTTGCTACACTTAAATTTTGCGTTCTTCAAAACTTGAACGTTCCACTCGTTGCAAAATTGTTTTACCAAACACACATTTTTTACATTTCTTTTATCTGTTTTTACCAATATAGATTGATTTTAATATCGGTTCAATTTATTTATCTTTTTTTTAGTTTTAAATATTAAAAAAAGATCAAGTCAAATCGAGATTAATCTACATTAGTAGAAATGAATAGATATAAATATATTTATATTCATTTTACTAAGTGGATGGAACGCAGATACTTATATAACCATGATTGATCTTTATTATCTAGTAACATTCTTTAACAAATTGTATAATATTTTATACGTACAATTACGTATAATGTAAATATAATATGGATATAAAGTAATCATAAAGAATTAATATATTATATATTGATAATAATTGAAATGTAATAAAAGTTTAAGACTTCTAGTTATGTTCGTCTAATTAGGATATATTCTCTTTCCTTTCATTCCATAATAATTTGGCAGTACCCCCTGAATCACCCGTTTACTTTCCTTCTGTTCCTTTTTTCAAATGCAAATCTCTATCCTCTTTCCATACAAAATTCAAATTCTCTTAATAAAATACGCCACAATGGAATAACTTGTCTCGACGAACATCACAGAAGTTACTTTTTTCGTATTATACGGTAGGTATCGGCCTTATTATCGTTTTTCTTAACGGAATGTTTACGCCACCGCTCGTGCTTCGGGTAAGAAACTCTCCCAGTACTTAATGAGTTGATTCTGATGTTGTAGCATTGATTCTAGGTATTCAATTAATTGTTTCTTGAAATCTTGCACTCTGACTAATTCGAAGCGTTCGACCTCCTCCTTTATCATCTTTGAAATATTGTCAAATTCTTCCTGACCTCTGTCTACTTTCGCTTCCCATTCTATGACTTCAGTAGTTGCTTGACTCGTCCTGTCTGTTCGGCCTGATTGTTCGAGTCGTGCTTTTTGCTCGCGTTTCTTGTTCAACATCAACTGAGCGTGTTGCCAATTTTGAAAGACTTTCACCCTCTCATGAAAAACATCCTGCAAAACAATGCCACATGTGAAAATAAAACATCAAGAATATAAATGCGATTGTAAATTAGAAATACTAACTTTGATTGCGCCAATAAGCGCGACGTAATCCCTCAACATTTCTCCAAATTGATAGAGATCACTGTTGCTTTGCGTCTTCCTAATCACTTCAACTTTCTCCAGAGTTTCAGCTAATTGTGCCAAAGCTCTGCCAAGAGATGCTCCAGGTTCGCCATGGCCAAGAACAGCAATTGACTTCGCTGTAGCACCAGTGCAGTTCGCTAATTCCCTTCTTTGATTCGTTAAGGAATCGACCGCGGAATGTAAAGCGCGTAACTGAATATCAAGAGAATCTATCTGCGACGTTTTCTCTTCGAACCACTGCAAAAATTATAAATCTTTATTCATCTCATTTCTTTTTAAATAATTATACATACACTTAGCAATTGGTATACATTGTTTTTAAATATATCAATAAAGTATTGTAATAAATATATTTTTGTGATATATTATGTGATAATGTTAAGTCTATTGACAGCAATGTGGATTAAATTAAAAATACGTGATAAATAATGTACAAGACGACACGTCAATTTCAAGTAAACGTACCTTACCCTCTTCCTATTGCAAGCAACAAAAATATTGTTTCACGATACTTCATAGGAAATACATGCAAGAAGAAATATGGGATTACATTGAAGAAATCTCACCATATCGCTCTCGTCCATTTTATACGTTATCTTATTAACTGTTTCCCCAACTTTGTTGAAAAGCCGCATTACTCCTTTACCACTCAGTGCAGATGTATTGGTAGCTTTAGGCAATTCTACATCTAAAAAAAGAGAATCACTGATGTTTAATCAAAAGAACTTAATTTGTTAAAAAATTTCATGTGACTTATTATTTGCGAGTATCACTTACCAGCTTCTAAAAATTCTCTGAAATCAGGATCAATACTCAGAACTGGATGTGCAGCCGTTCTATTCAAATATCTCTCGAGAGCTGCTCTACGTCGTTCAAGAAATTCTGTGGAGCTCGAATTTTGCTCTTGATTTTTGTCCCCTGACATCTTTATTTTCGTCGTTCCTGTTGCGATATTATTTATATTTTTTAATGACTTTTTTATAATCGCGAATAAACTTAAGAAAAATTAATTTTATATTCCTACCAATTACACTTTTCTCCGGAGCTGGTGGAATTATCCTGCCATTCCTAAGATATTTCTCTGTCAATTTATCATGAAGACCTAAGAAATCACTGAAACGCCGAATCACGCTAAAGTTCCTTTTCTTAAAAATAAGCATATTTGTTCTCGTTTCAACTTTATATGCGACGTAGGCACCCATTCCTTCACCAATCTTTTGAGGCGAAGTGACAGTAATCTTTAAGAAAACTTCAGATGTGTCTGCTGGAACCTACACATAAATAAATAGCACAGTGTTAAAGTTACATTTATACATATTAATGCATTATAATATATACCTCCTCCAAAGATCGAGAATGAATAATATTTGCAGACAAAGTATCTGCATTATCATTGATAGGAACATCATGAAGGTCTCCGATGTCTGTATTCATTGGTCCTAGTGGAGGACTCAAAGGACCTGGAGCTGGGCTGGACATCGAGGAAAACGAATTCTCTTCTGGCATGTCTCGCAAAGACAGCTTTGGCAATTCTGCTTGTACCTTGGAGACTCCATTATAAGGCGAAGTATCTTCCAATTGGTTCTGTTCCTATGAACATAATAAATATTCCCAATTTACGCCTACAAACTTGTTGTTTATATTATGTTCTTGGCATGTTAATATCAAATCAAAATACAAGTTGCTTTCTATTTACATCAAAACTCAAATAATTTCAATTTGTGACATCGTAACTCAGTTGAATGCCTATTTCTTTTCATTCTAACAAGTGAAATTTAACTGAGTCATTTTATCTATAATCTGGATACAAGCTCCAGACAATGCACTGAGTCTTATTAATTCACGTTTAAAGTAGAATTATAAACTTGTGTTATTATGGAATGACTTCGTCACCAAAATAAGCAAGTCATAATCTGAGTAATAAAATACATAACTTTAGACTCAGTATCACTGTGAAAATGGAAAGCAATTTAACTGCGGAGTTCACAGATTGTTTATATCAAAGCAATTAAGATAAAGAGATCAAAGTACTAGTTTTTTGCAGCAGAAAATGTTTTGATCAGACAGAACGAAATGGGCATAATTTCAACGAGTTCAACTTCCGATAATGTAAGGGCATTAAAGATACACGTTTCACGACAATTATCATGCAACTATGAACGCAGATCAGTCTCGCAGCATCGCGGTGTGCGGGCTCGTTGGGATTATCAATCTTTTTCTTTCTTTTCTTCTCTTGCGAAGTTTCGACTCCCGACGTAATGGATTGTTAGCTACGTTGATACCTGCACTGCGGACGCAAAGATATCCTCGTCGTCGTCCTCCAGATCGTCCAATTTTGTCTCGTTGTCAAACAGCGGCGGCGATTCCGTCATATCGGCCATCTTCCTTGGTTCTGTTGAGTTCTGTCAAGCAACGGCGACGGTTACGCTCCTCGATCCACAGGGATCGGCCCCCCTGACGACGATTATGCCGACGACGTCAATTATCGCTGTCGGTATCGACGGCAGTATCGGCTCGAAAGCATGTAAGTTCACTTCCGTATAAAAACGAGACCGAACTGAACTGGACCGTTCACGACTCCATGATTCGTTTAAAATTCCATTGTCATTGTCATCTCACTTGCCACGTGTCAACGCAGCAGGTCCGTTCATTTTAAAGGCGTTTTCTGTACTCCAGAAATCTATTCAGAATTTATTTCATAGTATATTTTCTATTATACTTTTGTTTATCTCTGCGTTTTTTAATGCTTTCACGACTCCTTTTGCCTCTGCAATGTTCTAATATGTATTTATTTTGTTCTATTTCATTTAATTAATTTTTCTTAATATTATTTATTTTATTTTGTTCTAATTTTGTTTCAAATACGAAAAATAAACGCGAAAAATAGGAAAAGTAATATTAATTCCTTTTAGCTTTTTAAACATATAATATGTAAAAAAAAAATAGAAAAACTATTATAAATTAAAATAATTACAAATAAAATTATTTAAAAGAAAGGCCAAAAAATAATAAATGATACTGTATTTTAATAAAGAAAAATATGTATAAGAAAAGACGAAAAAGAAAAATTCACATTTATTTGCAAAAGAATTATAATTCACGAAAACAACAATTAATTAATATTTCATATAAAAAAGAAGAAAGAAAAATTATACAGAAGACAATATCTCTACATAAAAAAGAAATACAATAAATTAAAGAAATACAAAAAAGAAATACAAAAAGAAGTACAAACAAGAAATACAAAAATAAATTAAAAAATTAGAAATCGAGATAAAAAATAAGCAGGAGCTAGAAAAGATAAACATCCAGCAAATGAGAATGGATTGAAATGAATTGGAATGGGATTCAGATTTTCAGAAATATTGATTCACGAATGTTAAAATGAATACTTTTCAATCCTGAATGCATTTTTATTCATTTATAGGAATTGCATGGAGCATATCTCTATGCCTTTCAATCTAAAAATAATATTAACTTTTTCTATGCATTGTGAATACTGTTCAATTCAAAATTTTGAATAGGAAATGCAGTTTTTCAATCCAATTGCATCCAATTGAATCTAATTGAATCCAATTGAATTCAATTAAATCCAAAAAAAAGTTCGCTATTTAAAATACGCATTCAGATAGAAAAAAATTTCAATCCATTTAAATCCATTCTTGTTTGCTGGCATCACATCTCAAGAAAATGTGCAATATAATTTATGTTAAACTTTCTTTCAACTTTTCTTTTTTCCTCTCCAGTTTTCTAATTATATATATTCATCGATTTTATTTTAAATGCAGAATGTGCAACATGATGCAACGATGCAGACTTGACCTTCATGATACGAGAGGGTAGAAATCTTCTCTATCGACCATATCGCGGAATGCCGAAAGAAAAGTATAAGTACGACTAATGAAGGAGAGGGGAGAGCAGACCCTCCCGCAAATCCCGCTTTCACCCACACTTCGCGATGACGATAGTTTGCGATAGTTGAATCACGACGATGGTGAGTACAGTGACGCGTTGCTCTGAGTGCGTCAGTGTATAGTCGGTATATATCAGTGTGTATCAGCGTGCTGTCACATATGACAGGTTGATGTCGCGTGACTTCACATCCGCGCAACATATATTCCGTGAAAACTCCGCGAAAAACAATTGATCGTGATTAAGTATCCGTGGAACGGATATTGTGAATGAATTAATCGCCGATCGCATTGTACGGAACACTAGAAGGTCGCTATATAGGAACAAAGATGCAGGTGAGAAATTTTCATTTTTTTTATTCCTCGCGTACTTTTTGCGCACGTTTAAGGAGCAAAAAAGAGAGAGAAAAGGGGGGGGGAGTGAGAAAGAGAAAGAGAGAGATCGTGTGAAAAAAAACAATGAAAACTCTCTCTTGCCGAGAAACTTCTCTTTCTTTTCTCTTTTCTTGAACATGTACGATTGAAAATTCCCGTTTAGCTATGTCTCATGAATATAAAACAACCGCTGCGTCGCAGACGCGAGATGGTTTGGAATTTCCCGCAATTCCTATTCGCGTCCCGCTTCGTGGTTACAATTACGCGAAGAGTTTCCGACTGAAAACGCACAGATTTAAATACGTCGGAAACAGAGATTTATAAAGCTATAATTTTTTAATGACGATTTTACTAGGAATGTCGTTACGCAGATATTTTACAGAGTGAAAAAGCTGCGCAACGACAGTATAAAGGTACATTTTCATGCTAACGTTGGACGCTCATTTTTAACGTCAAAACCGATTAAAATTGATGATAAAAATTGATGAATATCAAGCATCAATTTGATCACGTGACCTGTTTTGACTTTACGATTCCGAACTGTTGTTAAAAATTAAAGAATAAGTTTACTGAGGCGATTCTGATTCCCACCTAAATGCTCCTCAGATGTCATGTCATCTTACCTTATTTAACGTTCAATAAACAACAAAGATGACATGACATCTGGAGTAAAGCTCTGTATTAATACAAGTAGCGCATTTCTTTGATTTACGCCGAGATGCCGACAACTTTCCTATTGGCTATTTCGACCGCCATTTTGAATCGAGTTGTCTGTTAGTCCAATAAACGCTTAATATTATTGATACATGGTATGATTAGTTATAATACCAATATGGCGGACTTTTGCGCTGCTTTTATTAATATAGAGCTTTACATCTGAGGAGCTTTCAGGTAGGAATCCGAATATCCCTTGGATATTAATCATACAACTTTTTCTGGAGTAAAAATGTGAAAAGTAAAAATTTTTTATTTATATATGTTATATTGCATTTATATGTTGAGTGTAAAATTATAATGATGTTATGATGTTGTTAATTAAGTATTCAATGTTTTTTTTTGTAAGAAATCTTTTAATCTTCCATAGAGGAAATAAAAAGAAATGCGATACTTTCAACAATGCTCGAATTTAAGACTCAAATTATCATCGATTTTGTGACAAGTTCTATCGATTTATTTTAACCTTTTTATGGAAAAAGTTAATTTTATTTATTATGCGAATTTTTTATTCTTGTTTCGTTTTTCGATTTTTACACTGACTAAATCGGTATCTCGAAAATATTTATGTAGATGTTTTTTTAGTTGATTCACTAACTACTGACCCTAATAGTTAATTAAAAAAGCATTGGTCTTGCAAAATAAATAGTTAGTTACTAATGATTAGAAGACTAATAATTACCAGAATAATCATACGTATTATCCCTCGAACTAATAATCAATCAGAAAATGATGGTTGATAATCTAATGATCTAATCTGTAATTAAAGACGGATGTTATCTATAAACGTATAAATATATACGTTTCTTTTGTCTCAATATAATTTTTATAAGTTACATACAAGTCATTACAAAAACTTTTTGCGATAATTTACGTATTTATAGTTTGTTCTTATTTCAAAATTAAAAGACGTTAATACCGCTCTTATGATTAGTTATGATTACACTGACAGAAATGTTTTGATATATATTTTGTTGCTATGTAACTCTAACAAAAACTTTCTTATTTTTTCATTTAGATTTAGAGATCGTGTTATTCTAATCAAAATTTGGTTATTCTAATCAAATTTTTATTATAATAACAAATTTGCTGAGATCAATACAAATAATTCAAAAAACATTTTAAAGTTTGAAGTCTCTACTTTTTCAGATAGATAGTTTAAATAACAATTAATTCGACTGATTTTTTACGGAGTTGCAAAGATATAAATGGATATTCTTTAAATCTAAAAATTTTTATTAAAACTCTACAAAGTTTCAAAGCATGAATTAAAAATTACATACAAAAGCAATTAATAGATTTTAAAAGCCTGAATCTTTATCTTTAATTTACTTGTAAGCATTGTACATTTTTTTTTCACTGACTTATTCAATAGTGAAGCAAAAGAGTCTTTTTACTTTAACTGTTCATAAAAAATAAACAAACAGCGCTTAATATTCTTTAAAAAAAAAACGAATATGAAGGTTTAAATTTTCTCTTTAAAATACGCCTACTATTTTTTTATATAAAGAAAATTTCATTTGTAAACTTCACTTAAATGAGGCGCTGGAAATTTAAGGATGACATGTTTTCGTTTATGATAATATATCTCAGCGAGAAATATTAAGAATGTTATGATTTTAACGTAATTTATGTCCTCCGTATTCAAAGCAATGACTTTGAGCAAAACAACGTTCGCTTTATTCTATCACAATATACTCGTCATATTTTGTGTGAAGATTGCACGTTCAAATTTATGTTTTTAAACCCGTTTTTATGTTGTATTATGTATATGACGGATATACACGATAGAGATAAGTGCGACCAAATTGAAATCTTCCTAATTGTTTTAAAAAATGTCATTACTCTTTTGTTCAAGCAATCAAAGTAAAAAAATCACTTTTTGTTTCAATATTGAATAATTCGATAAAAAAAAATTATACAATACTCAACAAATACGCAAATTAAAAATAAAGATTCACTTCATTGAAAAATGTAAATTGCTTTTGTGTGCGTTTTTAGTTTACATCATGAAACTTCGCAAAATTTTGAGATTTGACAAATTTCTATTTGTTCGACAATTTATTCGCGTATTCTGTAAAAAGTCAGTTAGATTGTTATATAAACTATCTATTTGAATTAAAAGTAGAGATTTCAAGTTTTAACATGCTTTTTGAATTATTTCATTGTAATCATTTTTATGAAGTTATATTCTCTTGAAAATTATTTATTTTTTGAGAGAATACACGATTCCTTAATTTCTTGAATGTATAAAACAATTATAAATTCCGACAATCTTCATAAAATTAAATTTCTTAAAATTCTTTAATTTTATTCTTTATTTTCGGATTTTAACAAATGCGTAATTTATGGATTTTTTATAAAAATATACATAAAAGCATTCACAAATGTA
>Ga0157363_1006571_pt1 | contig 10949 bp, 9 predicted proteins | sample AttsexASBM1_FD_111477 | JGI IMG/M metagenome (GOLD analysis project Ga0157363, IMG submission 111477) | Fungus gardens microbial communities from leaf cutter ant in Ribeirão Preto, State of São Paulo, Brazil - Atta sexdens ASBM1 | ecosystem: Host-associated > Fungi > Mycelium > Unclassified ...
AATAGATTAAACAATATTTTGTTAAGTCTGTCACAACGCGATAAAATATGTGAATAGCCCTGTATATATTTCCATTTATTATTTAATTAATTAAACCCACGTCTCTTATAAATTATAATATTATGTAAATCAATATTATACGAGTGATGACTATTTTCAATGATCTGCGATGTCTAACGATGGTCAGTATTGTTAATTAACACGTTTACTGTTACAAAGATTTTAATGTACTCCGCAAAAAACAAATTAAATGTCACATAATTTGATTTTAAGGTAAATTTTTACAAATTTTTCTAATTAAGTCAGTTCCATAATATACACTGTTAGAAATGTAATCATGAGTTTCCTTTACACGTAAATGAAGCTCATGGTTAAATTTAAGTTACAGTTATCTAAATGTAATAAACGTGTGTATTAAATTTATGAAATTTAATGTACTTTTCACAAAATTTTGTGAAAAGTATATTAAAAATCATAAATTTTCATGAAAAATACATTAAATTTCATGTACACAAATGTACTTTTCAGTTATAAATACACCAAATACATTAAATTTAATATAATGTCATGAAATTAAGTTCAAATTGTGTAACTTAAAAGTATATTAAATTTCATGAAATTTTTAACAGGATATAGAATTTTCTATATTTTGTTAATTGCGTTTTATTCGTATATTAATATGATATATTAAAACATTAAAGCGGCGACTATCATTCGTGGCATTCAACGTGTTAAAATAATGTAAAGAGTTTGTGATAAAAAAATATAACATTGAAATACAATCTTGAAAAAGACACGATGTTTATTTCTTATTTTTTATTATTCTTGCATGTACAATACATTCGTCGACAAAATAAATAAATTTATAGAATGGAAACCAACCTCATTGTAAGTGTTACAATTCTATCTCACAAAAAAGCTCCTACATATTCTACCAATATTCCACGATCTACCATATTCCACGATCTCGTAAAAGCACGGAAATTTTCCTCGTTGAAAGAGCCATCGGAGGCGCTTTACCCTTTTAAGGAGCGTTAAACGCGCTCCGATTCATAAACTGGAACTTATTCTTTCCTTTTTTGCCGATAAAGGAGCAAAAAGCTGTGGAGAATGAGAATTTCAACCACCTGTTACACCGCAAAACCACCCGCGTTCTCATCGACTGAATGCTTAAACTGATTTATCGACAGAAATCGCAAACTTTGTAAATTCCCTTAGTCTTATTCTTAGAGCGCACGTACTTATGTTTAAAAAAATTTTAAATTATTGCTTACTGATACAGAGATGATCAAACAATACAGTCGATTACGCAACCGGAATGTATAACAAAAATATACCCAAAATTTACGAGGAATTCGAACGATTTAACAAATCATTGCAAATTTAACATTTGTTTTATCTGGCTGATTTAAATAGTCATAAATATGTAGTTGTCGCTGTGACATAGTATTATTTACAACCAGTTTTAACGTATTGAAATCCTGTACAAGTTCGAGCATTGACAGTGAGATGGCGACACATATATTTGAGATTAATTCATATTAAATTTTTTACTCTCAAACGCAATCATCGAAGAATGCCTGCAAATTATGACATTACGAATTTTTATTACATTTTCATCGCAAATAAATCTAATTTGCTAGAAATCGAAACATAAAATTAACAGAACATTTCTAACATTTGTTGATTAGTTTTATATTGAAACGAACAAAATTACAAGTAAAAACTAAAAAAAGGAAGTATTAGTTTATCTTCTTGTAAAGTATTTTGTATTACCATGTATATTTTTAAAATATGCCGATATTACTTAAATATCATTAAAGTTGATATAATTAACTACGGCAATAAAATGTTTTGTTTAATTTCAAATACTTCAATAGGGTACAAACAATGCTATTTTCATTAAAGATTATTGTATTCATTTTTTTAATATAAGAAAAACGAGATTAAAAGGAACAGCGAATTTTATAGTTTCTTTCTTCGATCCTTGTTTGACGGGGTATCGTCCTACGTTGCGCGAGGCATCGAAGTCGCCGATTCGTTCGCTTAAATTCGGGTTTAATATCATACACTCTGCTCGTCCCTTTTCGATATTCACGTGCACAATGGGCCTCGATGTCGGTGTACATATAGATTCTGGCTGTGAGTAACTCCCGTACACTATATCACGAGTATAAATAATTACTCCGGCGCACAGCAATTACTATAAGTTATGGCGCGGCCGCTACAATTTGCAATGTCAAGACATAAACACTGCTACCGCTTACATTTGAATACATTAAGACGATGGGAGTCTCTGATTGGACCGACGGGGAGTGGTGCGGTCCCGTATCGGTATGTGAGCTACGATCTGGTTGACGATTTTTATTGAGGAAACGATCATCTCGCGGGTCTCTCCCGGCAATCATAGTCGTTGCTATTGCAGTTGCGAGTTGCCGCTTGATGGATCTCCATTCCCATTCCGTTCGCGAGCACACGTTAAAGTGGATCTGCGATTTTCCATTGATGTGTTGAAATATTTACGGGACGACAGAGATCTATTCTCGTACAATTGTCTTATGGTAATCCGTGGATCTTACGTTCGTGATAGATTGCACGATTACAGAGCCCAATATGTACCTCGTTTTTTTCTCAATTTGGATGTTTATCGCGAGAATGGAAAAATGAATCGCAATAACAATGACAATGAAGGGTCTTATGCTTGCCCAACGGCGGATCTCTTAAACGTTGAGATGATAGTCCAATTAACCTTTAGAGGACGAAGATATATTTTTAAAATCTTACAGCTTTTTCTTGAGTAAGATTCATTCCTTGTCTCAAAATATAACACTATTTCAGAGCCACTCAATCTATAGCGTTCTGTAAAGGTTAAAAGTATAGAATAGCGAAGAAGTAGATGCTAATTTTTATCTGAAAAAAAATTGATGATCTCTTCATGCCAATCTGTGTAATAAATTTAACATTCCAAGTTGTTTGATACAAGCATATTGCGAAATTAGACATATCATAATCTACCATTCGCTACGGCGAATAATGTAAATGCATAGCGTGCAACGCTAAAGATCTATAAATCACAGGGAGCAATCGCGAATCCGCGATAGCGGTGAGAGAAAACCTATAGCCGCGTGCTCGCAGCTCTATTCTCTATTACCAGAATCAAGTTCGAAACAGCTTCCCAGACCAAACCATGATCTTGCCGGGCAACTCATCGATCGGTTGAAAAAACGATCGTCGAAAGCCAACCGAGTGCATAGGCTGTTTCCGTTGCGGTATACGACCAGACGCGAGTGCCTCCGGACGGCGGATATAGCAATCGCCGAGTGTTTTTCGCGAGTAGTTATATTTCGATGGGTATCCGATCGCAAAAGAGAGAGGAAACGACGCCGGGTGCCGACGCGCGAAGGGTAAGGGGGGAGGGGGATGATGGAGGCGGAGGTTCCGTCCGCGCGTATGTGCGGCCGCCAGGCCATTTGCCTCTGCGGTCTCTTGATTCCTAGCGACTAAATTTTCATCTGTACTCATTCAAGTTTTAATGTGTTTTTGCGGCATCAGTCATTCAAACTTAATCAACAACCGGTTACACGTCGGTGCGCGAGCGCGACCACACAGATTCGCGCGGCGTCGTCGGTACAAGCGGTAGAGGCGGTAGAAGCATACGCGGGGTGGCCGCGTGATGCGGCTCGCGAGTGTGTAGGTGTGCGGGCGCGACGGAATATTGGTCGGGCGCACTGTGACGAGAGCGTATTAATTATAACTCTGGTCAGAGGAACGTCAAGAGATGCTTTCGCAGATACCTACGATAAATTGTCGGTTTACCAGCAAATCTCATTTCCAAACCCCGCCATTTTTCCGCTCGTTTATCCACGCCCATTGGGAGAGCACCGCGCGCTACGGCGCGCTCGGCCAACGTCGCGGTATTCCCTTCCTTTCACGTGTACACACGTGTGTATATCCGGCCGCAGTGCACGACTGTCGCGTGCACAAGAGTGCGATGACAGCGGAAGGGAGAGCGTTTTTACCCAATAAAGTTGGTGAGCGTAATAGGAATGTCGGCATTAACGAGTTCATTCGGCGCTTATCGGGCATTGCCGGTCTGCGACGTGTCATGATAAGGTTTTATTCATTTTGAAATCCATAGAATATCTTGCGTATGTTTTTCGTGCGATTATTAATCGCGTCAGAGCGCAGAAATTACCCGTGATGTCAAAATAAATTATACCATTTTTAAATAATATTAGATTTATCAAGAAATTGTCGAAATTTCATACCACAAAGTCTTACGAAAATATTTTATCTTGAAAAAAGATCTTCTCATGTATATATAAATGTAATTTAATTAATTAATCATTTTAAATTTAAATGTAATATTGCAATACATTTAGTAGTTTACGTGCTCAATGTATTACAATACGATTACCACGTTGAGAAGGAAAAAAAAGATGGAACTAAACCACGCAATTAATTGGCCAATTTCCAAACATTCTTTGTAAACCTCAGTAACGAAGTTTTGTACGATACACAGTACCGAATTAGCTAAGCGTAGCGGAGAAGTGTCGGTGCAAGTAGTCCGAGAGACATTTATTTGGCTGTCTCCGAAGCGGTTGGGAGTTCCGAAGAGAGTGTGGTACTGAAGGGGAGCAAGTAAGAGATACTGTTAGCCCTAGTAGGAAGTAGTACATCCGATAGAGAAAGAAACACAGCAGCGGTACACAACCTCGAGTAAGGTAGGATATAGACAGAAAAAGAGAGAGGGAGAGAGAGAGAGAGAGAGGTCGGGAATTGCCTAGCAAAAGAGAAAGAGAAAAAACCGTAGGGAACACAGGAAGAAAGGGAGGAAGGAAGGAAGATAAAGAGACTCGTTTACCACAAAACTCGAAAGAGAAACGAGGATGAGAGAAAGGTGTTGAAGCGTGACCAAGAGAAAGGAAGAGGAAGGGAAAGGAAAACAGAACGGGAATGTAAAGGGTGTGCGTGTACGTGTGTGTATATACGCGCGTACACATTCGTGGCGATGGTGTGAATGAGAGAGGGGACTCGGCAGGAGTGGAAGAAGGACAGGTGCGAGGGGTCCGGAGAGCAGGAGAAGCGAGCATGTTTTATTAAGTGCGTCGCGCATGGAAAAAGCACGAGGCAATTTTCAGGTGCTAAAGCGGCTGCTGATAACGCGAGACCGCGTTTCAAACAGTCTGTTACACTTTTCAAGTCGTTATACCTGGTACTGTTTGAGCGCGCACTTAGCTCGGAGTTGATTGCGAATCTCGAGGAGTCGAAGATGGAAAATCGGCGCTCCCGCGTGCCACATCCCGGTACTTGTTGCACATACGAATTTCCATTGTATCGTGTATACATATATATATATATATATATATATATATATATATATATATCGCGATACATTTTACAATAATACACTTGCTGGACATAACATTATAACCGATAAACGAGAACTGATATTGCAAATATGATTTGCACGACTCTCACGCACGTGCACACATTGAAACAGAAATGTAATGTATCTGTGATAAAGTTTATCTAAAACGATACATTCATCGTTAACCGTTGTTACATAAATTGTCATATTACAATTTGACAGTTTCGTTGTAAATTACTATGCTTGTTTGAACGGTGCGCAGGCAACATAAATACGAACGGAAGAAATTGTATCAAGTAGCTAGAGCGAATGACAGAAAGTGTTTCCTTTTATCGATGCAAACATTTGTTTCGATTCTTAACGCGAATAGTGATGTGACTACCCCCCGAGAACGATGGTATAGTCGGTGTAGAGAAAAAGGATTATATACATCGTTAACGCGCGCTGATACGACGGAAGGCAAGCCATCTATTATTTCAGCCGTCAATGAGATGTGTCAGCGCTGACGGATGTACGTCACCCGCGGTGTTCGTCTGGCAGACGCGGCCGACTATCCCGCGAGGGAAAAAAATCCCGGAAAAGTGGAGGAGAGGCGTCGACAAAGTGAGAATTAATATTCAATCGCATTAACGAATCGTCGCTGGCGACGCCATCGTTATATCAGTGGCATACACATACCGGGGAACAAGGGGGATGCCGTCTGACGCGGTGGATGGGAACAGCGTCGTGCGGGGAATAGACAGAGAACGAAAGAGAAATCAAGGAGGGAAGGGGAGGAAGCGCCACTGGAACAAACCACCCCCCGCGTCGTTTCATCTCGCTCCGAGTGCGACGCCAAATGAAAATACCGAAGGACAATGGAAATACTAATGATTGATTGGATACGAAAAAGAATTATAATTGAAAAAAACGCGGAGCGCCAGCCAAAAAAAAGCAGTGGTGGCGTGAGAGCGGGGGAGGAGGAACGCGCGGGTACGAGGGAGAGAGAGAGAGAGAGAGAGAGAGAGAGAGAGAGAGAGGGGAAGAGGGAGAGAGAGAAAAGAGAGACAAGGTGGTAGGAGAGAAAGAGAAGGCGGGCGAACTATTGGGAATAATATATCAATACCCATCGAACCCACGCATACGAATGCGACGGTTCGGCGAGGGTGCTTGCTCGGGGGTAAGGGGCGCCGGGGTTCGCTCGATCGGTAGGGGCGGGCACGAAGGGGTACGAGGGCGTTCGGAAAGAGTAAAAAATATTACACCCTCACATACTGGCGCCACGTCGCGGATAAAACGGGCACTGACCAATACCAATAACGGGCGGCACAAAAGAATGGCCGGTCGGTGTGCGAAAAACAGACCCACACAGCGCCCCGGCTCCTCGCTGCTTCGGTGGCATTATAGCTTTTCACGTACCCGGTGGCTCCTCGATACAACAGCGACCGACTCGTCGGACCGGTTCGTTTGAAGGAAATTTCGACGCGGTCATGCGGCGCCACGACCGGCGAGGAAGCCCCGTGGAAAAATTAACCCTTGTAGAGGCCGGTGCTTTTTTTGGCACGTTAAGTACAGCCCTAGGGACGACAACTCGCTCTTTTCTTTCGATTTTTTGTTTTGGATTCACTATTTTTGCTTTTATGAGCAAACTGCAGAGGAAATAATATATGTTGTCGAGATTATTTTGATTAAAGTTATAGAAAACGAAAAACCAATCTATTTTCCTTTTTTTATCCGATGTTTTTAACACTAATTCCTTCAATATTACTTGATTATAAATGCAATTATCGTGTTTGGAAAATTTGCATTCATCTAACTTAAAACTATTATTACCATAAAATGAATATAATAGGATCATCAAAAATAAAATAATGTGCCACTTAATAAATTGATTTAGAATCGAAAACATAATTTAGTTAACTACTACTTATCGTTTATTGATGGAATTTTAAATAAAGTATTCTGAAATTAATTGACCGATATGAGACACTTGAAATATGTTTTTATTCTCCGAAATATATAGAATTATAACATAGTTCTCTATGAATAATAATAGAAAAATTATATCTGTTTAATTTTAATAAAATATAATTTTGTGATTTTATTATTTATATTCTTCTTTTTATTTCTCGTAAATGTGTGCGATATGCAAATAATTTATAATGTTAATATAGTTATTAATAATTCTGCGAAATCGTAATATAACATGGAAAAGATTAGGGTATTCGCTGTTCGAAATGCTACAAGTTCCTTGGCACTTTACAACGTCGAAGCGTTCTCCATCTCGCCAATGATCCGGACAGGCGACACCGGTCACCAGTCCACGCAGCTGTCTTGTTCGCTGACTTGTTCCGGGCAACCCTGTAGATGCCACATAACACGGGCACACGGTATGGGTGGGTACGAAGCGCGCGTTTAGCATTTGAAAAAAGTGCTGGCCGGGCGACCGCCTCTCGCCCGAATCTCCCATACACCCGCACAAACAAAAGGCTACATTTAGCATTAAAAAAGCACGCAGACCGGCGCTGCCGCGAGGAGGGTGAGGAGGAAGAATCAAGAGGGGAAGAGAGAGGGGTGGGTGAGATACGTGCAGACCGATGCCGGTTACTCTCATCTCCGCGGCCGCATGGCCGGACATGCGGTCCTCTTCCACGATGCGCACGTCCGCGCGCGGCCGCACGCACGCACACGCACACGTTTTAGTCCGAGAATAGTGTGAGCGAGAGAGAGAGAGAGAGAGAGAGAGAGAGAAACAAATGGATAGTGTGGATAGCGGTGAGGGATAGCGGTGAGAGAAAAAGAGAGAGAACTCAAACGCGAGAGAGTCGGATGGAGGTGGCCGTGCGCTGAGCGTATACCAGGCCACGAGGCCGGTGGTACGAGAGCTTTGGATCGGGACAGAAGTGGTTGATGCATTGGGACAAACACATTTGGCATTAAAACAGCTCCGACACTACGTAGTCTGCAGGAGCAACGTCCCACCGGCGACGCAGCGCGGCGGCAGCCGACAACGGTGGTGGACCGAACGCGCGCGCGTGTTACACGGACGGAAACGCACACGTTACGCATTGCGTTTCGTCTCTTTTCCACTACTTTTTCTTTCTTTCCTTTTCTATTGCTCTATCTCTCTTTCTTCTTCTCTCTCTCTCTCTTTCTCTCTCTCTCTTTTTTCCCCGTGATCCATCGCTATTTCGCTTCCTATTCTCTTTCTATCGGTACTCTCTTTCTGTCACCTTCCACACGTTGCGATCCGGGCGCGCGCGAAGCGTTGTACGCGGAGTAACACACGTCCGTGGTAGCTGCGCGCGTGTGCTTGTACCTATCAATCGTGTTCGGGGGCTGCATTTTTTCTCGTCCACCACGAGCGGGCCTCGGCGCCGGAACGTGAGGCGGAATGAAAATAGAAGTGCAGTAACGTCGATGAAAAAAAAAAAAAGGAAAAATGATCGGAGCCCCGGGCCGTGTGACGGCATTTCGACGACGGCCGCGACGGCGCGAGGACGCACCGCGCGATGCCGATTTGCGGATTGTCGACGTCGCACCGATTTCTTTACGCGGGGACAGTTGGAACGCATGTTTATCCCGTTTCGCAAAACAGTTATATAACTTTTTAAATTTCCCCCGCCTTGTGCAGGCGTTTCAAGAGTTTATCGAAAAATAATGTATTTCTAATAAAAATTTTGTTATTGTTGAATAAAATTAAAAAAGAACAATCAAAAAAGGAGTTATACAAGATATAGTCACAAAAAATGTACAATTACATTTATTACTAAATTAAAAGAATTCGGTTCGACTTAGTCTTTATCAGTTATTTTAAATTATAAACTAAGGAAGCTATAATACAAATTTCTAAACTTAACGCATATAAAGAAAGAGAATGCGAATAAAACGAAATCAATAGTAATAAAAGGCCATACCAAAATGTTAAAATTTAAATATACGTTTAAATATACAATAAGAAAAATAAAGTGAACACAATATGTAAGATATATTAGACAATTGGAAAAGATTTTATCTAAATTATTCATTGTCTTGAATTAGACATTTGATCGCAATACTATATTATATCCCATGTAATGACGAACAAGAAATACAATGATACATAGTGCATAGCGACAATTATTTATATCTGCCGGAACAAGTTTACATAATGCGATACCGAAGCTTCGTACATAGCGGATGGAAACGCTCGAGTTTAACTCACTTTATTTGTGGTATATTATAACAGGCACATAAATCACATGTAATTTATCCGTTACATATTACGTCATTTTATATCGAATTTGCGCGTTGATAATGTACCCGGCACACGATCGAACGGTGTACCTATATTTTTGCCGATCATATAACCAACAGTTTCACCTTTCAAACTTCATCCTCCGCATTCCACCCCTCAATCTCTCGCTCGCACCTCGTCTTGATTATATTACGCGTAATTAGTATAACTCTAGAAGCATCAGGCAATAAAGTATTATCGAACGAAACGGAGAACGGCGTATCGAGAACTAGGGAGAAGAAAAAGTGAGAAGATGAAGAGAAGAAGAGGAGGAAGAGGAAGAGAAGGAGGAGGAGGAGAAGGAGGAGGAGGAGAAAAGGCAAGAGCAACGAAGAGCAAGCAGGGAGCCTGTCCAGTCTTCTCTGCCTCCTTTGGATAATTAAAAATAATCCCCGCGGCCCTTTACTCCTTTTTCGCGGCTCATTAAATCGACCATAAATTATGCATCGAAAATTACGGGCAGGGCCACCGAATATCGGTACCAAGCACGGGCCTCCGACCGGCATAATAAGCAATTTGTAATCAAGAGGCGTCGTACGGGTGTTATAGTTAGTAAGAAATCCAATGGAAGTCCCATCCCGTCCCGTCCCATCCCGTTCCGTCCCGTCCGCGGAGTGCCGGTCGAGGTGGCGCGGAGCGGGGGCGAAGGCAGACGCGTAAAAAGAATTGCAAATTGCGAATTAGCATTATGTCCCGTCTACTCAAATCGTTATTATCCCCGACGAGTTCTGTGCCGCTTCGTCCGTGCTTGCCCCCGGGGATGCGCTTTGTCGTGATACTCGGCGCAAATCGGATTCACGTCGCTTCGAGTACCGAGGTATCCGGTTAATACGGGCCAGGAACGGACGAAAATTAAATATCGCGCGTATCTGCGGTGCGTTCGCCCATGCCGTGCGCGCGCTACGCCGCGAAAAATAGCCGGTAAACCAGGAAGAAACCGCAGCGGTTCGCCGCGGTGCCTCGCATCGACCACACAAAGAATCCCTGATCGACTATTTCTGATCTATTAAGCAATTTTTCACACGCGATAAAAATTATTTTTGCGTGAAGAAACATGTTGGAAATATTTCATCGTTTTTCTCTTCACTTCTTATTTGAAGGATTTATTTAAGTTAAAGTACGGTTTCTTGTGATGATGATAAAATGTTGAGTTTTCTTTTCTTAATAACTTGCGTAATTATGATGATTTATGTGAAAAAAGCTGATGCAAATATCATATACACACACACACACACACACACACACACACACACACACACACACACACACACACACACACACACACACACACACACACACACGCACACGCACACGCACGCACGC
>Ga0157363_1006572_pt1 | contig 10949 bp, 9 predicted proteins | sample AttsexASBM1_FD_111477 | JGI IMG/M metagenome (GOLD analysis project Ga0157363, IMG submission 111477) | Fungus gardens microbial communities from leaf cutter ant in Ribeirão Preto, State of São Paulo, Brazil - Atta sexdens ASBM1 | ecosystem: Host-associated > Fungi > Mycelium > Unclassified ...
AGAGAGAGAGAGAGAGAGAGAGAGAGAGAGAGGGAAAAAGAAGAGATGAAGAGTGAGGCTGTCACGAGAAAGAGAAGAGGATGGAAAACGGGTGACTCAGGCAGAGTGGACCGCGCGGGCAATTTCTGGGGGCGATTAACGACGAGCCAACTGAAAGAAGACACACACGCATTTTTCTCCGTGTTGGACGACGTGTTTCGTACGTGTATCATACTTAACCCTGACATTACCAGAGAGAATTTTCTATCGCAGGAGAACAGAGTTTATATTTAGTATATAAAATAAACAGCATCGTGTGAACACTAAATTCATGAAAACTTTGATATACTAATCATGCACCGAAAAAAACTAAATTTTAATAAATATTTGTTTAAATAATTCAAAGTAAATATTTACTAATGTAAACATACAAAAATCCATTAATTTGATTTAAATATCATTTTCTCATTGAGTAAATATTTGTTTACAATAAGTAAATGTTTATTTAAGTATATTTATTATAGTATATATTATAGTATGTTTATTATAGTTCAAAGAATGGAAATTGATATATTCCGATTTTGTAATATACTTTCTAAGCGGATAAGCAGTAATTATAACTTTTCCGACTGCGTGCTTTAAGTTCTTAAAGCGTCAATGCGAAGGCGGCGTGTTGCAAGTGTGCACTTCATTGAGTACTCCACCCAATCCCTCTCTCTTTCCTTCCAACAACTGGAGTTTATTAGCGTATCGCCAAAGAAGAATGAACGAGTCAAGCTCCGAGAGTATGACATTTACGTCGTAATCTTAAGAATAGCATGCGAGATGCGAGATCGTTTATAACTTGATGGAAAGTGCCGTGGGCTATAAAGTTAAATATTTCGCTCCAATAAAATTATGCTAGCCGTTTTACGATTCAGTAATCAACGATAATCGTTTTTCTTGTATACATACATACGACTTGATTGCGCTCTGAAAAAAATGACGAGTAAGATTGAAGGCTAATTGTAAGATGCTATTTGAATTACGACATTACGTCAAAGAGTTCAAAGTATATCAAATATAAATACGAAAAAACAGAGAAAAAAAAGAGAAAAAATAGAAATGAGTAGATAAATGTTAAAAGAGAGAATTTTTCAATTTTTAGAAAATGAGAAAAATAAAAAGAATAAATTAATGTTATACGAAAGAATTTTCAGATCTTTAAAACGTTTATATGTATATACCAACATCACATGTGACAAAAAATATATTTAATATTATACTTAATATTTTGATGTGGAATTATAGGCTTGTAAATTATATGTAAATTGCACTGTAAAAATAAAAGTTTTAGAAATCTAGTACTAAAGAATTAGCATGTTACGGATTAATTAATCAAATGTGGATGCCTTTCTATCAATTTTATGCGGTGAGAAGAAATCGTTTCGAGATAGTAACGCGCAATAGCTCATGGCTCTAGCACATCTAGCATCCTTGGCAATTACATGTATAAAACGGCCGATCGGCACCGCTCCTTTTTACGCAGTGATGTAGGAAACTCCTTTCTCCTTTTACCGACGATACTTCACAATACCTTGTGTCCCATTCGTTCATTTCTTCCTCCCCATCACACGTGAAAGATATTTTTCTTTAAGCTAAATTGATTTGTGTAAAAAAAAAGAAACGCGTTAACAGAAAAACTACGTTTGTATTTCTACAAACAGAAAAAAATGACTTGTCTTAAATTAGTTTTTTAAAAACTAACTTATTTATATTAGCTAAACCGAATGTAACGGAATAGATTTGATGTAATCACCTCTGTATTTCGTTTTCATTTTTCTATGCAAAGAAAACTGAAGATATTAACAAAAAAACAGTTTTTAAATTAAAAAAATTATTTAGAATCTAAAATAAAATTTCTAATGTTTTAAATGGAAAATATAATTCAAGCGTAATTTAACAATTGGATAGACGAAAGGAACTGTATGAAGATAAGAAGACCGTGTATTTGATTATATATTTAATTTATATATTTGATTTATGTATTTAATCAAAGGAGAGAGAGCTCTGTTCATTCAGCTTTGTTATTCAAAAGCGTTCTCGCTGAAGAAAGCTTTAAAAACGATGCTTTAATTGATCCAAGACAGCTTTTTATGTAGCAGCGAGTGCTGAGGACAGGAGAAATCGACCGTAGAGCAGCGTTCTCTTGTTCTCATTCTCTTTCTCTCCATGTTGCCGTTCTCTTATATCGAGCCATTTGTCCTCTGTTCTCTTTGAAGACGAAACGAGATGTGTAAAACGTGGAAGGAATAAGAAAGAGACATGAACACGAAAGAAAGACAGGAAGGAGGGTTGTCGGTGTGAGCAAAAGAGCGAGGGATGACAGCGATATAGCGAGTAGAAGGGAAAGCCAAGGAGGGCGAAGGTGAGAGGCGAGAGACGTCGACGAAGGAGTACAGGCGAAGATGGAGTAGTACAGCAAAATCGAGAGGGGAAAGAGGAAAGGTAAGGATGGAGGAAAGAAGAGAGAGAAGATAAAACGAGGAAGAGGAAGAGAAAGAGAAGAGGCACGCGCGCGCGCAAGCGAAGGCAGGTCGAAATGCAAGAAGGGAAGAAAGGAGAAAAGGTTAGGGTGGTTAGGTTAGCTGGGTGGTATTGGGGGAAGTCAGAGGGTGAAGAGACAAAGCAAAAGGGAGGGCAAGGGAGAGAGTGGGAGAAGAAACGGTACACGAGCGTAGAGTGAAGAAAGAGAAGCATTTCGTGCCCTCTCTCTCTCTCTCTCCCTTCCTCCCCCTCCCCCCGTCGTTCTCCTTCTGGCACGGCTCTTTTTGTCCTTCCCTCTTTTGCCCATCCGAGATATACCGAGTAGAAGAGATGAGGAGAAGAGAGGAGTGAAGAGACAGAGAGGGAGAGAGGAGAAGATTCTTCTTCGTTCTTCTGGATGAGTCAGGCGCAGGTCAGGCGAGGGGGGAAGAACGAACAGGAAGCCGGGTAGAGGAGAGGCAGAGGGAAAGAGGGAGAGAGAGAGAAGAGAGAGGGTGAGAAGTAGAGGAAGAGAGATCGTGCGAAAAAGAGAGAGGCAGTAGCTGGGACGACTGGAAGAGAACACGAAGATCCGAAATGGGGACAAAGAGAAAATGACAAAGGCGAGAGGGGCGGTCGATTCGATTGGAAAGGCAGGCAGAGGGGCCTCTTTCCTTTTACCAGCGTTTTCTCCGTATTACGTTCCGTACTTTCCGTTGTCCCGCGTATGCATCAACACACATCTATATCCACACTCATATATATATATATATATATATATATATATATATATAAAAATATCACTCGCGCTCTCTTTCCTTTCTGTCCTCCCCCTTGTCTCCCTCGATCTCTTGTCCTATCCTTCATGCTGTTCTCCTTCTGCCTCTCCTCATCGTTTCGCACCGCCTTCGTCCTCTTGATCGCTATTGTACGTACGTGTGTATGTGCGCCTCGTCTCAATCATCATACGCGAGGTTTCATGTCGCACGACTCTACGCTCTCGCGGCGAGAGGGAGGCTTTGTACGTGGGTGAACGGGAAAATGTCTTTTGAAACCTTTCTAGGTCGCTCTCAATCGCCCCACACTGTCAGTCATACTCACGCGAGATCTCGCTCTCGAGAAAACGCTGCAGCGCGTCGCCGTCGCGTCGTTTCGCTCGACGATGCCGCGCCACGCCACGCCGTGCAGGCACGCTCAATTTTTGAATGAAAACGTAAGAAGACGTAAATGTATCGCCCTTTGATAAAGAGATCAGAACATGGAAGCGTGTATCTCTGTTTCACAACAAATAGGGAATAAATGTCTTGGATCTTAAGTGGTTAAATAATTCAATGTGAATTTATATATATGTGTAATTGCGCGCCGCCAATGATTTTTCTTCGGCTCTGGTCCAATTATGTTGATACGTGAAATGGTCGTATGATAGTCGTATTTAAATTGGATAGTAACGAAACTGCGCAGATCTCGTGAGGGGTCCGAAGGCCAAGAAGATGTAGAGAAGAAAGGAGGACGACAGCGAAGGGGAAGAGAAACGAACAAATAAAAAGCATAATGAGGAAGAGACGAAGAATTAAAAAGAGAATATCGAATTCGTTTGCACATATAACGCGATGATCATATCTCGTATCCATTGTATTATATTTTATTCTTTCAGCTCTTACTCGTAAAGAGAAATTACTTTATTGAAATATAGAGGATTTTAATCCACACACACACACACACACACACACACACACACACACACACACACACACACACACACACACGCGCGCGCGCGCGCACACCCTAGTTCCGCGCAAAATTTACGTTAATTAAATAATTCTTTCAAGACAAACTGCGAATACATTTGAATCCAGAGTTCAAACGGATGGAACGAATTGATGATTCGCTTCCCTCTTACCAAATGGAAAAGCTTTTCTATTATCGCGGTAACGCAATGTAAGAGATTCTTATATTGCGTAGCCAAGTAAAACATTGTCCTATAATACGCCCGTCGCGACATTTCACAAACGACGTTAGGAACGAGCGTGCTATTGAGACAGCGTGCGGCAAGACTCGTTCTCGCTTTTGCAATTTGTAAATCTCTTGCGCGCGCGCGTGCGTGCGGGGCATTACGGTACCGCGATCTTCGCGTTCCCTCTCTTTTTTTCGCCGATTCGCATCTGGTCGTCCTCCGGAACTCGATCCTTGAATCGTGTCGGGTGGGGAAAAAAAGGGGCAGGAAGAGAGAAGGAGGCGATCGATGGAAGAGAAGAGACGTACGCGGAGAGAGGCTGAAGAGAAAGGCAGAGGGATAGAAAGAAGGAAGGACAAGAGGGAAGGAGGTGAAGCTAGAATATGCGCAAGATAGATAGATGGAGAGAGCGAGAGAGAGAGGAGAGAGAGAGAGAGAGAGAGAGAGAGAAGAAGAGAGAGAGAGATATTGTTATTTATTAAGCGCTCCAGAACTGAAACCTCTCAAGCGTTAAAAAAAACAATACAAAATATTGAGCAACAGAATAAGAGGGATTAAAATCAAGTACGTAAAATAGAGTTGTAAAAATAAAGATAAATGTAAAATATAGATGTATAGAAAAAGATGAGAATTGAGAAACAAAATAACATATTAGTGCGCAAAGTTTAAGTGTGACTTATAATTTAGGCTTAATAAATGATTGTATATCAAAGTCAAAAGAGAGAGCGAGAGAGAAAAGGAGAGAAGAGAGAAAAGGTGTTGTTCCGTCGAATGCGCGGCGGGAACGAACGCGAGGCAAGGCTGAGAGAAGGAACAGTAAAATTGTGGAGAATGTGCACGCGCCATCATCAGGGTGGCCTAGATTCAGCCAAGACCTGCTTTCTAGGCAGCATTTCTCTTTATCATCGGCGTGCGAGCGCGATGTATAGGCGGATCGTTGCTCGATACTCGCGGAGAAAATCTTGCGAGATGCACGGACTATTCCTCGTGAGACGAATGATCGTGCATCGTTAAACTCGCGATCCTTAATCGAGTCCATTACGAACGTTCACGCTTGCGTTCATGCAGATCGCATTCAGGAGCTCGAGTTGTTATATCGCGATCGCAGCGTCTCGTGGAGGAATCGAAAGAATACCTACTCTGCGTTCGATTACTTGCCTTTCCTATTAGCAATTTCAGCATACGGCAGTATGCTGTACATTTACTCTTTAAACATCTTTTCAATATGGTATACTTGGCTTTTTTCCAATACTCTTTCAATTGCTTTTTCCATTGCTTACACATATAATTTTTTTATTAATTAAAAATAAATTATTCTTATTTGACATCGTTTTATCTTCCTTAATCCTCTAGAAATGGCATCGCCGTTTAATAAGAAACTTATTAAAGAAATAATTTTTTTACTATTTTCGCTTGTGAAAAAATAATCTATCTAATCGATATTCACATTATCGATAAATATATCGATGTGACTTTTCTGACGGTTATAGAAATAATACTATGCTTATTTCTATAACAGTACTCAATGCTTCATTCAATGTTTAAATTAAGAGGTCTAACCATCCTGACAGGATCTAAAATAAGTACAAAATTAAGATTTAAAAAAAAATTAACTACTGCGTAAAATTAACTTATATTTTATATATGTAATATACAATGTTCAAATTGAAAAATTTGTAAATTTTGAAACAGATTAATTAAAAAGTTTAAACTATAGAGCAAAGTTCCTTCGATCGGGTTTGAAATAAAAAAATAAAATATTTTCTTGTAAACAAATATAACAGCTACTGTAACATTTTTTTTGTTGAGAAATGTAGAAAGTAATTCGATTTGAAGAAAGAAAAAATTGTTTCATCTTAAAATAATTACACTTAAAAAATTTGTTATAAATAAATATGGATTAAACATGTCAAAAACATCGTACGATAAATAAATCCTTAAGAATATTCCTGCCAAAATTGAAATCAATCGGATTGTTAGTTTCGGAAAAAAGTTTACATCCGTCTTGAAACACATGTTTTCGAAAAAAGTGCAAAAGAAGATTCGAAATGATTTTTTTATATATATAATAAAATGGCCTAACCTTATCTTAAGTCTTGGCTTAAAGTATTCTTAAAGGTTCAAACTTTTAAAAAATGCAAAAAAAAATTTTCGATTTTTTCAAAGTTTCAGGATGGTTAAACCCGTTACACAACAAATATTTATATGCTTGACAGTCCGTGACTGCTATTATATATTTCGTTTAACTAAACTAATATATTTTTTAAATCAATTTTTTTTTCTAGTGCACGGCATACAGAAAAAGGCAATGAGAGGTAAACGATAAGCGAATTGGCTAATCACATTAAAGACTGTAATATATAATAATATATATATATATAGAGCAGTAGCAAATTCAAAATGTTGATTTGCTTCTTTTTGTATGTATAGTCTTAAGTCGCACTTCGAGAGTCTCATTAAGCACGAAAATATCACGTAACGTTGGAATTGCCTGACGAGTTTGTACTTAAAAGACGACAGTAGTTTAAATCATAGTCATGGCAGATGTTAAAAGGAAAAGTGAAAAGAAAAACAGTTGGAAATTTGCAGCAGGGAACGATCGAAGTACCTGTTCTAGTAAGCTCTTGCCGAGTAACCGTGGCGAATTTATTAATCGTATCGCTGCGCTGGCGAGAAGGGAGGAAGAAACGGGAAGGTGCGCACGTGGTAGAGCAACTATACGAAACTTGGCCGATCGGTCACTATCAATCATCGGCGATTTTCTCCTATTTGACGGTCATTTAATTACCGAGATAAACCCGTTTACCGCACGCGCGCGCGTACACGACGAAACGAACGCTCTGAAGCGATCTTTCGTCGGTCGTGTCACGCACGGCGATCGACACGCGAAGCAACTTACGACTGCTGGATTGTTGACAGCGAAATACGACGGTCGTCTGAGAATCAATACACTTCAATACGGACGAGACGCGTACAAGACGAATGAGAATTAAATGTGCTAATACCAGGAACGTCTATCGATTTCTGCGGAATCGATGTTTCCCACAGGTATCCCCAATGCTATGTTGCCATCAAAGTCATCTATCTACTAACAACTTTACTAACAAAGACGAAGAGATTCTGTCAAAATTATTACATCTAATTACGGTGACCATGCGGTGACGTTATATGGTTATATTTATTTCAAGCAGCTGTCCTTCACATTTATTTTTTGTTTTTCGAAACTCAATTTTCTTCTTTATTTTAATAATATTACGGAAAATTCTTTTCTAATTAACATTTCAATCTCTAATGTCACGTTGGAGCGAATGTTTATGGAAATAACCGACAAATTTAGTTTTAAGCAAGAGCAGAACAACAAAGTTGCAATAACGTAAAAATGACATCAAAATGAATGGTGTAGACTAATTGAAAAGTGACCTTTTAATAATATACTTATTGCATAAGAAAATTATAATACGCAGCCTTTTGATAATCACAAACTAGTTTCGAAATATTCAGTAATAAAGTTACCTAAAATAAGTTTGTCTTTTACTTTTTCTAAGAAAATGTAGTCTTCTACACCTGATACAATTGATTGACATTAAAAATAACGAGAGCCGTGAATTTATAATAATTTCAAATTATGTATTATAATTTATATTAATTTACTTTTAATTAAAGTTACGATGTCACATACGTCCATTATTTGTATTATGTAAAACGAATAAATATCTTGCACAACTCCAGACGGAAATAACTAAATTACAAATTAAAATAACGATGACTGCATCGCTACTATTTTGTCGTAAAAAGAAAAAAAATTTGATAGTCGATCGATACCAATATCACTAATCAGATCCTCCGTCTGTGAATGTTTAATCGAATCGTTTAATTGCTCAAACACACACGTTATATACGGATGTCAGGACTCGAATCTCGAGAAACAGTGGCAGAATCTTCCGACTTTTTATTACCTAGCTGTCTTCGAAATCTACATCGACGCGCGTCGCAATGATTTACATTGTTGACGCGCGGGATAATGTATATTTACACAAGACAAAACGGAAGAGTTTCTCAGGTTTCGCAGTTTCCGGCAGAATCTGGCGTAATTTCTCTGGAATAACTTGAGGAAAAACGTCCCGAATGGTGTCAAATACAATAGACTCTTGGCGCAGGCAGAGCGATGTTCCGGCATCCGAATGTATCCCGCGCGTTTGTAATCGCTGATTATTGGCCGATGCATCGTGCACGTGACCTACCGTAACTGGTAACGGGTGACAAGGCAGTTTCAAACGGCTGAAAACCGCGTGGCCGCGTGGAGAAGGCGCGCGCGCCGATTGCGAGAGAGAATCCGCGTCATTCTTACCATCGGATAATGAGAGAAAAATTTGACATTTGACAATTACAATTAGAGTATGAAATGATTATGATTAGAAGCTCCACTTTTTAAAGTTGATGCTGCTATAATGTTAACTTCTAAAATCATAATTACATCTATATTCTCTAAAAGTCAATCAGTATATTATTACTGAATAATAACAGTAAATATTTGCTGATGATTACATCAGTTACAAGTGTAGCACTGTAAGGTCACTGATTTACTTTTAGAGAATAGTTCTGTATGCCAAAAGGATTTTAATACGTAGAATTATAAACATAATTATTATTATTACTAATATAATAGTTATAAAATTGAACTCCTAGTAAATGTAATAATTACTATGTCATGCAATTATAAAAAATCAAACACCAAAACACACTTTTCTTTTCACAATCAATATAAAGATCTCGAGATTTTAGCTTAATTTCTTGCTTATTTTTTCTCCTTTTCTCACCACAGTTCATGTGATCCATTGAAGAGAAAAGGAAGAAAGATGCGAATGGTACATGAAGCTCAGAAGAAGCTGAAAAGAATAGATTATCGGTATTTACCAACAAATTAATTAACAAAGCTGAGCTCTCTAGATAATAAAAAAATCATCAATCAGAAATATCCAGGCGATTGAGAGCAATAATAATGCAGAAGTTGGTACGCTTGATCTTCACAATATTTCAATTCTTACGTAAAATATCAATTCGAGTCATCTTCAGCGATGAAGTAATTATATGTGATATTGTTGGTGGTACATTATGTGATGTATTAAATCGAAGAGTGCAGCAAGTAGAGTCTCTCAATTCCAAATTTAAGAGCGCAACTGTCAGAAATCTGTACGGCTAAATAATCGCTATAGAATAAAAAAGAATTAGCGCAAGACAATAGTGGAGAGGAAAGTGAATCTTGAAAAGAAAACCTGCTGCATTTTTTGTACACTGTAAGACATTATAATAATGTGTCAGAACGTAAATTAAGAAAGATTATTCGATACCGTTATGGACTTGAGACTTAGATATCAAACAAAAATCGTTCGTTCAAAAATGAGCATTGAAAACATTGAGTATGAAGGAAAGAATATAATCATAGAATAAAATAAACATTTAAGACACTTGAGTCATGAATATATATTATAAAGAGAGTCACACATAGGTAGTTTATATTATGTACAAATTCAAAAGTCATAGATTAAACAATTATAATGATGTTAAAAATTATAATGATGTGTTTTTGACAAGTCACCAATTAATTTGTCAAGAAATTAAAATTGAAGTCAACATACTCTATTCTTTCATAAAAACCTTATTAATAAAAAATAATGTGATTTCAAATTTGTTAAAAATGTTTAAATAACCAATAATTATAAAAATTTAGTGTCATTTTGTGTGTTTCAATCATTATCTTCTTGTAGCTTAATATTGAGCATTTCCAACACTAATCTTTTTCCCAAATATCCTTCATTATCTAATATTTTGATGTTATCAAAATCAAATTCATGTTCAAATTGTAATCTGTGTTCTGAGAGAAGAACTGACAGATTTCCAGTTTTTTTGTTAATATTATTATGATGTTCCTTAATCCTAGTATTCAACTTTCTCCCAGTCTGTCCTATGTAGGATGCGTTGCAATTTTTACAATCTATCTTGTACACTACATTTCTCTTTGAATCATGTTCAAGTGAATCTTTTTGAATTTTAATAATACCAAGTTTATTAAATCTGAAGAAAGATAGCCTGATCAAGATTTTTTTAGTGATGTTCTTATACTTTTCATAAATAAATGGTAAGAATGATAAAATAAACCATGAAGTTTTTTCTTTATCTATTTTAATATCTTTCTTTTTATTTGATTGTCTCAGAATTTTTTTTGTTTAAATAAAGATCTAAGTCGATAGTTAATAGTGTAAAAATAAACTTGATGGAATAGTCATTGTCTAAAAACGTTTTAAAATAATAAAATTTAAATTATCCTCATGATATTTGGGGTGAGATAATAAAAATGCTCTGTCCACCATGTTCATCAAAACACCCTTCTTTTGAGAAAGAGGGTAGAAGATAAAAAATTAAGATAGCATCCTGAGAAAGTTGGTTTGTGAAATATATTAAATCTTAATTACAATTCGAATTAATGATGACATCGAGAAAATTCAGTCTTTCA
>Ga0157363_1006573_pt1 | contig 10949 bp, 9 predicted proteins | sample AttsexASBM1_FD_111477 | JGI IMG/M metagenome (GOLD analysis project Ga0157363, IMG submission 111477) | Fungus gardens microbial communities from leaf cutter ant in Ribeirão Preto, State of São Paulo, Brazil - Atta sexdens ASBM1 | ecosystem: Host-associated > Fungi > Mycelium > Unclassified ...
ACAGAGACATTATATAAACTAAAAAAAAATTCGAGTAATCAATTACAAAAAAGTAGAGACTGGCCTTCTCTAATAAGAGTCTGGATATGAGCACAGTTTTGTATGCAGAAGAGAGGGGGGGGGGAGGGTAATAGATTTTTAATAAAAATCTACGAGAGAGGATATACATTGACTGTCTCTTTCTCTTTCTGTTCTATCCTTTTCTAATCTATTTCTCTCTCTCTCTCTCTCTCTCTCTCTCATTTAAATGAGGAACCAATATATAGAAATATTATAAATTTAGTAAAAAGTATTGATTTATTTTGAACAATAAATTTTTTTCATGCAAGAAGCACTTATACGATTCCCGAGACAGAATTGCCGCAATACTTCAAGCATAGCATTGCGAGTTGTATTGCATGAATGTCTCAACCGAGTGACACATGAAAATCTCGAGTTGTGACCATTTCCGCGTGGTTGTCGTAGTTGCGAGCATGCGGAATTTTCCTGCGTCAGCTGCAACGAAATTAACAGTGTAAGATTACCTCAGCGTGTCTTATCGAACGAATGTCCGAGTTGCTGTGCGTAATATTTCCATTTAACTTTGGCACTCAAAGCCGATTGTAACTTTATAAATGCAAGTATCTTTTTACTATGTAAATGTAAAATAATATGTTATTAGATACCTACATTATATAGCATTATGTATTATGTATTATAGTATTAGTCACTAATTTGTTAATAATTAATAGTTTTTATCAAGATATTTACTGAATGAAATTAAGAATTGAGAAAATAGTTACGAAAATATGTAATTATTTTATTCTAAAAGATATATAAAAATCAGGGGAAATAAATACATTAATATATAACTACATAAAATGTGAAAATAATTTCTGCAATTTTTTACCGAGAGACAAAGAAAGAGAAAGAGAGACGTGTCGAAAATCACAGAAATGAATATTCGAGGGACTTTGTGATTCGTTTGGCGACTTCGAGAAACTGCTCTTGCTTTCAGCGCAGTTTTTTACCGCTCTCTCGCTCCGTCAAATTCAGCTTCCTTTTTTTCGGAGTTCATTGTTTCGCGCGCGCGCGTTTTGTCTGCGACGTCATGTCGTATTGTATTCATTGTTTGGAGAATGGGTAAAAGAAGAGAAGGTAAAAGAAGAGAAGGTCGCTTCGTGGTTTAACTGAAATATATTCAATCGTACATCTCACAAATGTCGTTACGCTATGCTAATCTTTTATTAGCAACTCGCACAAATCTCTATTTTATTAACTATGTAATGTCATTTTATAGAACGATATTTTCTCTTTTTTTTTTTTTGCCAAATGAGATTCAAATGGCAGACAGATTTTAGCTTAATAAAATCAGATTTAATTTTATATGATGAGATGAAAACTAAACAGAGGGGAATGGAGTAAATTTTCGTAAATTTGAAAAAGAATGTAATTTGTAATTTTATGCACGCATTAATAATGTATTAATAATTATAATAAATGACAAATACTATATTTGAGATTTAATATATATAATTGAAATGAACTTCACGCAAGTGCATTCGAATCATTCTAATCATTCTACAGCTAATGTTAACCTGTGAAGCGGCCATATCACGTATGACGTTCATAAAGTCAAGGCTGCATAAGCAGGTTTCCGAATATACAAACAGTGGTCAACCAAGCGTGAAATTATCTCTTTCTCTCTTTCTCTCTCGAATGGAATATGCAGAAGATAATTCTAAGATCGACTCGTTCCGCTACTGTTTTATAACTGCTCGTGAAACCTCAGTATTATTTATCGGTATGTTTGTCGAGGCGTTTTATAACTCGTCTGCATACTTTTTTTTCTTATTTTGTATAATTATCTTATAATATGAAAATTTAATATAATATAAATATGATTATTAATGTGGAATTGTCAACGACAAAGTTATAAAAATTATTGGAAATAAAATAAATCGAAATATGTTCGGAAATTATATTTTGTGACTTATATTGACATAAATTCCAATTATTCATACATTATTATAGAAAATTATAGATTTAATCATTGATCTCTATTAGTATTTATTTTTTTTTTTAATTGAAAGTTGTCCACGTTATCTAATATCATAAAAGTTTTTTTCTTCGATAGCAACTAACTCCAGCAGTATTTTTCTTCAAGAGGACAATATAGCTGTTTTTCCTAACTAAAACTTTTGTGTTTATAAGCAATGGGTTGCATTTTAATCTGTAAAGTGACACTTTCAACGATATAATGAAACCTTTCTTGACTGTAAGGTAACTTGACGAGCATCTTCGAGCTAAAATGTAATCCAAGATCCACGAGCGAGCGACGTTCACATTCATTCGTTCGTTCGTTCGTATGAGCGAAGCGAGTAGACTCATCGCGAAAGACCTTCCCCCGAAACAGGCGCACGAAACTCGTTTTAGCTCCATCCTCGCAGTGAGGCGGATCTCGCAGCGTTCCTTTCCCCACAACAACCGTCCGGCACACACATTTCGTCCAGAAGTCACGTCGTGTCGTATTCGTTGTTCAGCGAGGAGACGAGTGAAGCGGACGAGAGGCGCGGTCGAAAGGGAGGAAGGCAGGCGATCGTCTCTGTCTCGGTAGAAAATAGGCGCGAGGAAATTCACCAACTGAGTACCGTACGCTGAAATCTTCTTCTCATTTGTTTTCGTGATACGATAAAACATCACCGCGTCAAGCGGCGTTATCGTGTTCAACAATAATAGTTGTTTCCATTTTCACATAAGTGATTACTGAGTCTAAAAGTATTTTATACTTAGATAATGACGTTACTTGCTTATACTTTAGTGACAAAGTTATCGCATAACACAGGATTATAATCTTACTTTTAATGTGAGTTAACAAGTCCATTTTTATCAATGTAGATTAACTTTAATCTCGGTTCAACTTACTCTTCACCTTTTTTTATTTTAATTCTTAGAATTAGAAAAAGGTGAAGAATTGAACCGAGATTAAAATTAAGTTTCAAGCTTGCAAATTATAAAATTCAGTTGAATTGTCGTTGAATGAAATGGAACATGCATTCAAATGGAACTAAGTCATTCAAATGACGTCACAAACGAGAATTATCTGTCAAATGAAAAGCAACTGACATTGCGATTGTAATAATACTGATACTCATATCATTTAAAATAAAAATATATATATTTTATTTAAGCTCTTCGTTATAAAAATATAAGTAAAGCAGAATTGAAAAGTACAGGCAATAAGAATAGAGATAAAAAATTTCATTTAACCCATCTTTCTGATAAGTTAAAATCTATTATCGCAATGTTAAAAACTTTCCGTTATAATTTTCTTTGTATGTTGATGCAAGTTTACAATTACGTACAGATTTCAGTTTACGATCAGTATTTAACGTAACGTAACACGTTACAGATGTCTTGTGCGGAGAGCCTTAATCATCCGTAGTTGTCGTACGGCAATTGTAGCACTGTCTTTTTTTCCCTCCTTTGTCAATATCGTCCATGTCGCCTCGATCGTCGTGGAAATTCGATTTCTGTGCAAACGAGTGAAATCAAGAAGAAAGCGCCGGCAGCGAAACGGATCGAGGAGAATAGAAAGGCCGCACGTCGTTGAGTGTATCCGAGCATGTTTGTGTGTGTGTATGAGAGGGTAGGACAAAACGAAGGGTGTAAGAAGGAGAAAGAGAGAGAGAGAGAGAGAGAGAGAAAGCGGCATAAGATCGGGCGAGAGAAAGGATGTGCCCGGTTCTCGACGGACGGTGATCGAACGTGGGCCTCGTTGTTCACTGCGTTGCTATGGGTCGAAGGAGAAGGTCTGAAAGCTGGAAAAGCTGGATGGTCGAGGAGAAAGGAAGAAAAGACGACAGACGGTGGGCGGAGAAGTTGCTGCTCTTCCGGAGAGTAAATAGCACGCAGAGGTACGGAATGGTTGCGTACCGCTGTGTACGTTGCGATAAAACGATAATTGGTCGCAAGAAATTGCGAGAACGTGCCAGTATCTGAAAACAATTGCTGTAAATCATTACAGAATATTATTGATTAGAATCACTTATCTGCATCTGCAGAGAGAGAGAGAGAGAGAGAGAGAGAGAGAGAGAAGGGATCAACGCACACCATTAACACCTATTTCCATTAATGTATATTGACTTTAATCCCGGTTTAACTTTTTTTTTCTAGTTATGAAAATTAGAAAAATGAAGATTAAGTTGAACCGTGATTAAAGTTAATTTACATTAATGGAAATGGGCACAGGCTATTAAATCAGATGTTCAATTTTATAAATTACGTTCGTTATACCTGTGTTTTCAATGTTATGCACAATCCAGTGACATAAACACAAGTTATATAAATCATAATCCATTTTCGAATAAATGAGTGAATATAGCATGTTGCGTTCCATTTAGCGTCGTTTTACCTATTTATAGTACATTCGTGGAACATTCGTGTATATTATATCGCGCGTGTAGTAGTGCTGATTACGTGCATACTTTCTTTTACGTAATAATAATGTTCAGTGACGGCCGTTTTTGCCGGTTGATAATTAATTGCATCCATTTAAATATAGAATTCATACCATCGAGTGGATGCGAGTGGACTCCATTCTGTGATCGTAAAATCGGTGAGCAAGCGATAGTTGTATATCGTACGGTACGACATTACGAGGGGACTCCGAAGTTTTCCATTTACCGTTAGCAATTGCCGATACAGCCCCTTTTAGGGTCGTTTCCATGCCAAGTGATTGACCATAGGCACCTTTAGTATGTACTATTAGGAAACGTAATCTGTTCATCAAAAAGTTGAGGCTCAAATACGAATTTCTGCGTTCGACAGTAACAATTATTTAATTGCAAGCAATACTACATTTTTACTTTATTACTTTTTTATTTTAATTTAATCCTTGCCTAGCAGTTTAGAACGGCTTCTGGTTTACAATTTATATTTTCATTTTTTTTGTTTTATCTCTGCTTAATATACCGAATACTTTTAATATTTATGACACAATAGTAATAAAGTAAAAAAAAAAAAAAACGAAACTGATTTTTTAACATCTATAAAAGAAAACTGAATTTCTGAATATCTTCACAATTAAAAAAATAGTAAAGTAATTGTGTGTAGTTAAAAAACTGTGACATGTAATACAATGAATTAAGTTATAATTATTTTCACTTTTAAAATCTATAATCAATAAATTATATCATTTGTTTCAAAAGCAAATAAATAAAACACCGCATAATTAAATTTTATATAATAAAAACTCATTTTCTTTTAATATTCTCTTTTCTGTAAATTTTTCCCTATTTTTCTCCCTCCATCTTATTCTCTTCCATCTCTTTTTTTACTCTCTCTATTACTTTCATTAATTTCATGTACCTTTCCATTCTTTCTCCATAAATTCTTCTATTTATTCTTTGCCGCTTTTCACTTTTTTTAGTACATGGAACATGTTCAGCTGCCTAGGATATAATTCTATTTCTCTTATATCTTCTTCCTCTCTTTATTACCGTGTACTCTCTTTGATTTCTTTCTCACATTTATATATCTTTAGGCTTCTACCTTTTATTTTCTTCTTTACAATTTTCTTTTCAGATATTTTGGAAATTCCTCTGTTATCACGTTCTTATAATTGCTATTGTATATAGATTCGTTTATCTTCAACTGTCTCTTTTTTTTTTAAGGTTTCTATCTCTTGATTTCCACAATTTCTCTTTTTTACTTCTCAACTTCGAGCGATACTACATATCTTTGTTTCCTTGTTTACTCCGAAAAAAACAGCACACTGTAAATAATCATCGATAAATGATATTATTTAGACATTCCTAATCACATTTTTATTTTAATTTTTGTATATAATATATTATAACATTTTAAAAACGGAATGATGGAATTACTGCTAATACTAAAAAACTTTAAATTAGACTTTTATTTGTTCTTTAAACGAGAAAGAAATATTAATAATTATGTGTCTAAGAAAAGTATTAAATCAATATATAACGTATTATATAAAATTCGTTTATTTTTTATTTAAGATGAAACTTTCTTTTCACTAATATTTCCACATTTTGATATTCTTTTCCACGATAAAAACTTACAATGCATTGCACGTTTATTATTTTCTTATTTATCTTTTTCCGCGTTGGCGCTAGAACAATGAACGTCTATTACGCGGCGCACTCTTTCGGTTTTAACGTTAGATGATTTAAATGACAATGACCGTGTCAAGTGGAGTTAGTTCTGAGCACTGTACTCAGCTACTCGATCGGCTCTTACTCTCACCATTATGCTAATAAGTCGTATTGTTGTCGGTTACGACTATATGTTAGCTGGATACTAATAACTCCTTTGTTTATTTACTTATTGAGAATTTGAGGTGTCACGGGAATCTACGTGATGAGACTTCGAGTGGTTCATCTTTCGTTAATAAACAAATCACTAAAAGCGCGTAACATAACAAATTTTAGCTTGAAACATATATAAATTTATAAATAAAAATTAATTTTCTTTATGATTAATGATCGGTACTAAATATCTGCACTATAATGTCTACGAGTCGATGTGAATCTAAATATATTATGCGTAATATTAGTGAATAGCATGAGCATATATATTGACTGTCTTCTATGTTAAAGCAAAAATTATCACGTGCGTAAGAATGGCGCAGAACGCGTAGATACATTCGATGTTGGGTTCGGTGATAATCGAATTTCCGTAACGTCTAACGACGTCTATCAACTCATTAGGTGTTGCCCATTATGGAGAAGGGGAGACACGGTTATATACGAGGGCCACCATCGAGTAATCGATACGAGTTGACTGGCACGTTCCTATGTCGTGAATGTCCCTTCGTGGCACGTATGAAATTGAACGTGGATTGCCAGTGAATCTACGTTTATCATTTCACCGCTCTTTCTAAATGAATTAATGTTTAAAATATGTTTTAAAGTATTTACGAGAAATTATAAATTCAGATATTTCGAAAATTAAAAATTCGAGAATCTTCTTATATTATAATTTTCTCTCCAATTATTCTCTGTCGAAATATGGAATTATTCAATATCAATTTCTCTCTTTCTCTCTTTTTCTCTGCAAACCATATTTATTAAATACAATATCGGCAAATTTCAGCATAATCTAATATGAGAATTGCATTGAATAAATGACTCGAGTAACTCCGACAGCTGTTAGTGGTGAACGATTTGTTTTAAAATAATCAATTTAATATACGATGCATCTGCAATAAATTAATGTAACGCGAGAAAAGCGTAGCGCTTTCCATGTATTAACGCGCTGATGTGAAACTGAAAAATAATTTATCGTGCCGTTTATGCGATCGACGGTCGCGAAGAGGCGTATTGTTACCGCGATTCCCATTCACGGTGATTATTTGTCTCGTTTAATACAAACCTAGTCTTTCCACGCGGACTCGAGAGAGAGAGATCAATGACAGATGTTATACAATACGTTTGAACAATAGATCGACGACATGGAGATCGCATTCATTTGATTGCTCGCTATCACAATTGTAACAAGATGAGAAGATGCAAGTAAGTCACGTTGCATCTTGGCCATTTAAAAATTAAAGCAAAATCAAGAAATATTAATTTTGAATATTAAATAAAATTTTATAAATATTTTATAAATATTTTGTATCGAAAGAGAATTTATAAAAGAAATATATAAAGGAATTTTTAATTTTTGTGCTACAGTATATTATTATTTGGAGAAGAGCATATTAAATTTTTTCGTTACTGAATCTTTTTATTACGATATATCTGTATATCATGTTATATCTACTCTGTCTGTTTGTGAAATATATTATTCTGATACGACAAATTTTATTTTTAATACAATTGCCACTTATATATGGAAACTAAACGAACGATTAATGCATTCGAGCGAGCATTGTTATTTTTCAGTAGATTTTTCACGGCCGTTTCTGACGTTTTTGATATATCAGAACAAATCGAAAACAATTTCATGTCTTATATGTTAATCGACTGGAAATCCTTGTTCACAGAAACTAGTTCACAGGTAGCAAATTCACGTATTTTACACATTGCACCGTGCCGGTACATTTATGTGTATTCGCCGACAGGTGTGATATATGCATGACATCAAGTCTTTTGTTTCTTCCATGGTAATCCACGCATGAAAATCCCAAGTGATGTCTGACGTGTTAATAAATATAGTTTACGCGGATAATAATTTATGCGATATCCGATGAAATGTCATAGATCAATCAATAGATATCGAATAGAACAGAGAAAGCATGAGGATAGGAAATTCGCAAATTGACGACATAGCTTTATTGAATGCTTGCCTAACACAAGTTCTATCTTTGTCATTTATCGAATGTTAAAAAAGACAGAATGATTCTCGTGTCGACTTGTGTCATTAAATGAAAAGTACATTCAAGTTATTTTCAATACGTGATAAAAAGCGCATGATAATAATGCTATTTTTATCCGACTAACGAAGTCGAGCCGGGGTAATTCATTTCACGACACGTATACGCACCGGCACCCATATTATTTCCTCTCGGTCGTTTCTCAAGCGTACCTGCTCGCACACGATTCCATATAAGAAGGTCGACGCTACGCGTCGTAACGTGTCTCTTGAAACTTGAGATGTATGTGTGTGGCACAGATTCGTACCACACATGTATACACACACGCACGCACACACACATATGCGCGCGCGCGAATCGAGCGAGTAGGTGTGCGCGCACGGTAGGTGAGTGCACAATAATTCCGCGTCGTTCGCGCAGCTGTCTTAAAAAAATGGAGAACGGTCTCCTCCGTAAAAGAAAAAACGGATGCCTGTGTCGGACCCCGCCCTATGTTGACGAACGAAGCCGAAAAACTTTCCAGTTTTTTATCGCCGAGAAACGACGGCAGTCGTCGATTCTTCATCCGTTCCCCTCGTCGAGAGATCGGGTACGACCTTTATTATGCGAAGTTCGATCGCACGTCAGCTGTTGTGCGTTAAACATGTATAAGGATTGCACGAGCGGTTCATGCGCATTATGTTTAATTCTCTTTGGGTGTCAACTCGGAATGCTCTTTACGTGCGGATACGTAAGTTTTGTGCTAGTTTAATTAAAGAAGTTTAAATTGACATTTAATATAAGTTATAACAGCTTTTAGTTTTATGAACAATTAAAAAATTATATGTATCGCATTTAATTATTTTTACGCTAATTTCTTCTTTTTTTTTTTGTATCCGTTTTCTTTGTTCATTCTATTTGTATTGTACTGCGCGCTACAAATAAGAATTAGATATTGTACCCAAGCAGGATGAGTTTTACACCTATAAAAAACTTTCAAAAGTACAGTGAATGGGACGCGTACGCGTGATGTAATCCTCTTTTGCGTACTTTTCTCGGATGAATATACTAGCTGCTTGTATAAGTTACTTTTTTAACGTTCCTAAAGAGCGAGCGAGGCAAACGAGATTTATTAAAATCTCGGGCATAAGATACTTAAAGTATCAGATTCTTTATTCTGTGAATTTTACCTTTTCTACGAAGTGTAATCCAAAACAATGAAAGAGACGATAAAGAAAGTACTTAAATCTAGCGAATTTTGTATTTCCTTGTTATTTACAGAATGCAATAGATATCTTGTAATTGACAAAAAATTATTAATAATTAATTTGTCTTTATATAATGATGTAAAATTTGGTTGTTTGTTACAAATTCTTTAGTGATTTAATTCATTTATATGTAGTGATAATTTAGAGATTCGATTTATTTCGAATTAACGTGCAAAAAATTGAACACTTGAAAGATATTGAATAGAATGCAAGCAAGGACCGGCATTAATTGTGACATATCAGCTATTGAACGGCTCGGCGAGAACGAGGCTGACAAATACCGCTATTCAGGTTTTCTGCATTATATGATTCGCTGGCCGCGTCTTCTATTGATATACTGCTCTCCTACTCTCTCAATGTTCGTTCCCCGTTCTAACCTGAGAGACGAACTGGCCCTCTCGCGCGCGTTATTGATTAATGTATTCGATATTCCCGCTCGACGCCGCCCTCGACTCCCTCCCCCTCCTTCTCTCTCTCTCTCTCTCTCTCTCTCTCTCTCTCTCTCCTCCTCTTCCTATCCTCCTTCTCCTCCGCCGCTCGCGTCGCATGTCTCCCAATCTTATCGATTACCTATATTCGATTTTAATTGTTCGCTATCTCTCCTTCGTTACGTCACCTCGCATTAATTTCTGCACCGTTTTCCACTGCGTTTGACCATAGACTATGATTTCCTGATACCACCGCATATGAACTGTTACTGAATGAATGATAAGTGAATTGTTGGGCTATCCTAATTTTGTATCGATTAGCCATCATGTATCATCATCACTGTTACTGTTCGTAATGAAATATGTACTCTAGATATTTCTCTATTTGATTTATTTTTTTTAACAGCAGATATACAATGTAACGTATATGATAAGTGTGTTTTATATTTTTCGTGTGCTCCTTAAAAGGGAGATAATTGATGAAAATTATTATAATTTTAATTGATAAATGATGAAACAACGATTTCAACGTTTGACTCTTTATGACTCACATGTACGAAATTTCACATTGAAAACTGAGCAAGAGATACCTACGTACTCAAATTTTGAAACCTATTCGCATTGTTTTAATTCTAAAGAATTATTAAACATGCGCATTCTTCTATTTGAACTTTACATGCGTCTCAAACTATCATTTCACACCATGATAATCTGCCATGCATGTTTTGACATCTTCGCTTCGGATCGATAGCGTAATGTCAATCTGCCAAGACAATCCTTGGATAGAAGTCGCATAGAAGCGTTTAATCGTCGCTCCCCCTTAACCGATTTCGACGGACGTTCCTACATGTAGCCCCCAATTTGCATTCCTGTCGGTCAAGCCTCCTATCGAAGATATCCTTCCTCTTCTCTCCTCTGCTCTCTCTCTCTCTCTCTCTCTCTCTCTCTCTC